>Ga0208389_1000412_pt1 | contig 22347 bp, 30 predicted proteins | sample CryBogCBH12Aug09_FD_184625 | JGI IMG/M metagenome (GOLD analysis project Ga0208389, IMG submission 184625) | Freshwater microbial communities from Crystal Bog, Wisconsin, USA - CBH12Aug09 (SPAdes) (version 2) | ecosystem: Environmental > Aquatic > Freshwater > Lake | place: Crystal Bog... | reverse complement strand
GTCTCCTTCTGCACTTTCCGGTACTTTAATAGTACCGCTATGACTGCATTATCTGGATACTTCATAGCCAGTCTGTACATAATCTTCTTACCGAGAGAAGGAAGACCAGATTGAGGAGAACGAAATAGGACTGGATACCCTAGGATATCATGGAAGTAAGCACAGCATTGTTTGTTACTTGCTGTGAAGTTACCCTTGAATGACTTGACGTATGACTTAATCTCTGCCAAGCCTTGGTCACCTACTAATAGGTTCATCATCCTAATGTACTGCATCATCAACTTATCATTCTCATTAGTGATTAACTTACGAGCTTCTTCGTCATATGCTATACCTTGTAGTGACATTAGGAGATAAGGGACTATGCTATCATTTGCACACTTGATGCTGTCCTCTAGGCCGGGAATTGTCTTAGCGTACTTGTCAATAGCTTGCTTAATCAACACCATAGTGTACACATCTTTACCACAGTACTTCAACTTCTGTGTCATGTGTTCACGGGTGAAGTATGAATGACTATCGCTATCTTTATGGAACTTCTCCCATGTCCACAGACTAGTGCAATGACCTAATGATTTCTCGATGCTAGGATAACACCTGTGCATAGCAAGCATAGTATCATAGCACTTATTAACTGGAATGTGGTACTTATATGCAAGTACAAAGAAGTCAAAACCAGCGCCATTGTGAGCGACAATAATGTTATCCCTAATAGCAATCGCCAATGCTCGGAGAATGTGATGATACACACTATAGGCAGGGCGATAGTTACAATCAAGAATAGGAACACTATATATGTTAACACCGTCAAAAGAGAACGCAAAGCATAAGAGATTTTGTTCTTCATAATCTGTCTCCATGTCAAAGTAAAAGTATCCATTTTTGTTAGTTGTTAGTTGGTAGATGACTTCTTCCGCAGTTGGATAAATGTGGTAATGTGCTTCTTGAACTGTTCGTGTACTCTGTAATCCATGTAGTATCTGTTTGCACTTCTCAATATCCTTCTCAAGCCAGAAAGCGTAATTAGAACGCTTGGTGGGTGACAACCGTTTGACGTCACCTTCATCATCTTCATCACCCAGAGGTATCTCAGTGTCGCCTTCAAATTCTTTAGAGTCTTCATTGTGTTGTTGTTCCCAATTCTTCATGTCACAAGCATCTTGTGGGAAGTAAGATGCTATAGCTGGCAGCCCCTTGACTGTCAACAAGCTACCGCGCAATTCATTCAAAGTATTGCCGCACGACTCTGGACACCATTCTTTCATGGCGTGTTCACCTAGCAAGAGGATACATTTAGTCCCCTCGATGAACGGAGTCTTATCTTCCATCACCCTCACATCACACATCATCTGATTGTACTCTGGCTGTAGACAATCATTGAATAGTACACCACCATTAGCTGACAGTAAATACACATGGTCAAACCTTGACGGGTTGCTCATGATTACTGTCAAGCCATTATACCTGCTCTTTGGCTTGTTGCGTAGCATGGGTAACAATTTCCACATCTTTGTTCATACCATCTGTATCAATCACAATACTGTATAGTCCTGACGGGACATAAACAATATCCATCTTCTTTAAGAAGTCTTGCAAGGACATTCTATACACTGTCCTAACTGTTACATCTGTTTGCTTAGTCATAAATAATTGGTAGACAACTTATCAAGCTCGGTCTACCAGCGAGCACTCTTACTTAACTGACGACGGCAAAGATTTCATCAATCTTCGGCCAGTACTTAACCAACGCCTTACCCGTTACCGGATGCTTCATTACAGCACCTTGAGGACGAGTACCCGCTTTCTTCGCTTTCGCAATCTCCTCAGCAGTAGGAGTCTTGCGCTGTTCCACAGGCTCAGAGGACATTTGCGTGAACACAACCTTGCCGAGCAAGTCATTCATGTTCGGGTTCTCTGGGTCAGCAGCTGCACCGTCAAGACCGAGCTTCTCCCACAAGGAGGGCTGCTCAGGATTGGCAGACACGAACACACGTGCACGGCACTGTGCTGTCTTCTCTTCATTAACCTCGTCACCATCCATGACCTTAGTGATGAAATACATCTTGGCTTTGACACCAGCGATGTTCACTTCCTTGTCACCTACGGTGTAGGTTTGCGGCTCAACTACTTCCAACTCCAGTGTAATCATTGGATTACCTGAATTCGCCGGAGCGAACTTAGCACCAATGATACGATTCTTGAAGCAAGAATCTGACGGGAATTGAATCTCTGCGTTCCAATTAACTATGTTACTCATTTTGTTTTTGTTCTTTTGTTTTGTTGTTGATGGAGGTCATCACCCTGTTGCTACGTAGTAGCAAATTATTTATTCAATGTTGAAATGTACGAAGCAACGTCCTCAATAGTTGCACAGTAGTGGCAGCACATCTTAGGTTGCGCTTGAACACGAGGGTCTTGGATGGTGGGTGTTTCAGGATACGCGACAAGGTATCCGTTCTCGATTTTATTTATTTGGATTTGTTCTGGCATATGTTTTACTTTGTTGTTGGTTTGTTTTTCTTGTATTTGAGAAACGTATTGTAGTCACTCAAAATGTATTTGGGTGTGTTCAATAGACTAGAACAACCACCATCAAAGATATCACCGCCTTGTGTCTCCCACAGATGGATAGACCTATAGGCATCAGGTGTCGCTTTACACCATTCAGTGATAGTCTGCTTATCAACACCAGCCCATGTAACTAGCTTGGCTACCTGCTCATCCGTTGTAGGTTTACTAATGACAATCTGTCGAACCCAATCAGTGAAGTTAGCACCCATCTTGTCAGCAGCTTGGCCAGTGAGCAATGGCTTAATCTTACCATTATACGAACCATCCTTGTTTCGGTCGTCCTGTTCGTGGGCTATAAATACGATATCACATTGGATAGCTTTGAAAGCATTCCACACTTCTGTGAAGTACTTCTTCTTTAAGTCCCATTGAACGAACTTATTGTACTCACCCTTCTTGGATGTAGCTAACTCAGTCTCGTTATAGGTGAACCATGTATGGAAAGCATCTTCGATACCAGTACACCCATCTACTAGAAGAGTCTGCTCATGCACTAGCTTCAATCCTTCAGTCTCAAGCCACTTGATGAGAGCATCTTTCCGTTCAGGCGGAGCTTGTAAACCTGCTCGCTTGACTATGGTATCTACAAATGCCGGATTGTAGAATGGGATAAGAGGGACATCATCCCTATGTAGATGGGCTGATATCTTCCTATCATATGTTAGGATTACTGGATTGGGGAATGTCAGTGCAGCAGTAGTCTTACCACTGAATGGTGCACCTTGAATCCCTAACCTTACTTGATTGTCTTCAGACTCAGACAAGAAGACTGAGCCTTTTGGTTTGTATAGTTCCATGATGTTGTGATTATGTTTCTAGTTTATGTTTGGCGTAAAACTCTTTCTTCCATTCCTCTAACTGTTCACCAGAGAATGACGGAGTTGCTTTAGCTTTCTTTCTCTGGAAACGTCTCCACTTCTTCTGTAGCTCGACTAACTGTGGAGTAGTCATGTCTGCTATCTTCATATCTTCAACCCTCTTACTGTGTTAATCAACTCGTCAAGTGTTCCATTATTGGGTATGACATGGTCGAATGTCATACCATCTAACTCAGTCTCGCTGACGTGACCATCGACAGGAAGTCCGGCACGTTCAACTCGTAACAGGGTAGCACCATAACTCTTGAGGAAGTCGTACTCATTCTTAAACCTAACGTCAGCAATAATGAGTAACTTGAGCGTACCCATTCTCTCAAACGTGTCAATAGCTTGCTTCATCTTCTTAATCCAATAGTCATCGCCATAGAGCTTGCGTCTATAGTCAGTACCCCAGCCTTGGAGTATTAGACGGAAGTTATCTTTAAACTGGTCTATGTAGTCAACCCTACAACCAGTTGCCAGTGCTACTTCAGCTTTTAATGGCGAGGCGAAGTAGTATGTTAATGACGGGTCAACACAGCTAGTACGTAGTATCTGTGCTACTGTGTCTTTGCCGGAACGTTTCTTACCAGAGATGCCAATGATTTTCATACTTCGTTATATTTGAGGGGGTCGAATTGAACACGGTTAAAGTCTCTCTTGAGCAACACATCAGCCACTTGGTCACCGTGACGACACACATCCCAGAAGGAACATTTGCCATATGGCTTGATGCATGAACCATTCAGGATACCTTCCTTGGGTAAGTAACCAGTCCTGAGAGCTGACGACAACTGCTTAATCTTATCATCAAGAGTTAGCTGGAAAGCATCAATGTCAGCAGCACGGATAGGGATGATATCGCTACGAATGAACTTAACATCATTGGGTTCTTTCTTTAGGAAGATAGCATCAATGAAACAACCCACTTGACTAGCACCTAGCTGACCAAGGACTGAATCAGGATACATAGCGTGCATCAACTTGATAGCTAGACTGTACATCCTCAACTGACGACTGAGTTCAAACTGCTGGAAGTAACCTTCATTGTCCCAAGCTGATGTAGTCTTCCAATCACCAATGGCAAAGCATCCATTCTTAAACTTACCAATCTTATCTATAGTCCCACACAAATTGACAATAATGTAATCGTCCTCAAAGTACTTGATAGAGAATGTTACTTCTGTTGCTGGCTGTAGTATAATTTTAGCACCATTACAGAAGGGGCAGGTGGTATCATTGAGAGTTCCGGAACCGCGACAAAGCCAACAAGGTAAGTTCAACTGAAGTAATTGAAAGGTGCTATCCTCAACTATGTAATCATTCCATAGATTGAAGCAGACTACATCTAGATGCCTAGGGTCACGCAACCAGTCTTTCCCCTTACCACCATCCTTAGTTGGGATAATATCGAACATCTCATGTGCACACTTCCTAGCACGAGGTAAGTCACCATTGGTCTTGTATGCTACATCAATGAACTTGTGTGCTGCAACTCCATATGTCATTGACGCACCAGATAGCTTCTCTCTGTAACCACCAGCTGACTTGCCACTATCATCTAGTGAGCCGACTACCGTGCGGTAGAAGTCTAGCATACATGCACTATGACCGAGCGACGTAGCATCTATATTTATTACGAGCTTACTCATTTCTTCTTTCTTCCTTTTTGGAACAGTGACATATCAAATCCTTCCATAGACTTAAGAGCTTCCAAAGCTCTCTTCTTGCCCGGACTTACATATGCTACTGGTTCATGTTGTGATTTGGGTTTGGCTAATCTAGCTTTCTCAGGACGAGTTACAACTAGGTATTGTTCAAAGTGTTTGAGAAGTTCTGCATCAGTCATCTTCTCAAGAGTGGCTGCGTCACACTCGAGTAATTGGCTTAATGTCATATTCTACCCCAAGCGGATAAGTGCTACACGGTCTTGTGTAATGGACGACTGAATGTTGGTTAGACCACGCAACCGTATCTTCAACTCCACAATCTCATTCTCACTAAGAGCTAGACCATCTTTCTCAAATGGTTCATAGTTGCTACTGTCCTCAATCCAATCATCCATCTTCCGCATCCAGATAGGTTTACTGACACTAGGTGCAACAGACTCAGGCTTCAACTCAGAACCATCATCTGCTAGACCAAAGCCTACGATATAGGATATGCGAACACCTAAGTCTTTCTTCCGCTCCACTCTAACCATCTCGTACCACTGAGCATACTTATCACGCTCCTCTTGTGTAGTAGACTTCTCAAGGAGATAACGAATAGACTGGTTGACTCGATTGTATAATGTCTGTGGAGATATGTTAGTCCTCTCAGTACACCATACAGAATACTTGTAGATGATATCCTGCTTATCGACCATCATCTTATCAATGAATGGACGTATCTCATCAGCATAAATCTTCTTGAAGTATGGCGCATTAGAATGATGAGACCAGCCTACTGGCTTATCATTATTAATGAGGGTAACTATCTTATCAACCGCGCGGGGATTGACAAAGATTCTTTCTACATCTTTCTTTATATCGTCAGGCATACTAACAATCCTTTCGGCGTTGAAAATTAACTAATTGCATTATGTATCTTTGTGAACAATCATATCTTTGACTTAGTTCTTTTGAACTTATGCCTTGCTTATAGGATTGTCGTATAAACAGGACTTCTGAAAAAGGAATCATAGTAATACTTGCTTCATCTCCCTTTTTCTTTCTTCCCTTTCTACACATATCTGCCATGTTTTCTTGGTGAGTACCAAGAATTAAATGATTTGGATTAACACAAGAAGTGTTATCACAAGTATGTAACACACAAAGGTCTCGTACACTCCCCTTATATAAAATGTAAGAGACAACATGAGCATATCTAATGCTGCCTTCATGGCTCATCCTTCCATAACCAGTATTTGTATTGCCTATCCATACCCAACAGTCATTATTGGTTGCATCAAAAGGTAATTTAACACTTGACCAAAAACGCACAAGGCTTGATTCTCTGCTTGAAAGATTAGAATAATTTTTACCCATATTTAATTTGTGGTATCACGACCATACACCTGTTCCTCTACAAACTTATGTACATTGGTCATAGCAGTAGGCTCTAACTTACAAGCCATGCGTAACAATGTATTAGCATCTTGATTGCAAAGATGGATACGCTTACCATTCAAGTCCATGAACACGCGAGCTACAAGAGCTTCGCATATCATACACTTCTGTTTGGACTCTGGAACTTGGACTGGAGGTACTTCGATTGGCAGTTCGTCAGTTGGCATATAGTTAGTTGTGATTTAAATTGTCCCCTAGTCGTCGAAGGCTTGCACCTAAGGACGCCCGTAAGCATCGTGTTCCACACACGCTAGGTTCGAAGGCTAGGTTCTTTCCACCTTCGCCATTAAGTCAGGTCTCATATTATAGATGTTTGACCCTTATCTATTCTCCGGTATCATCAACAAAGCTTAATTGACAATCATAAGACTATCAATGGCTCATGTAGTTGACGGAATCCAAAGTGCCGTCTCTCCGGCTGTCACACCAGCAGATGTTAATGTGCTCGCTTAAACACAATGACCTAAACTGGACTGTGGAAATATTCTCCATTCTATCTTATATGCCGAGAGAACGGAGACAAGAGTCGGCTGCTTATAGCACTAAACCCATGAAGAAGTTTGTGCTGCTAAGCAAATTATAGTAAGCATTTTCTATGCCAACTTCGTCAAGGTATAACTCCTAACGATAAGGAGGTATAACTATCCCTCTCACGTTATACTTCCCCATACGCTATACCGTATTACATGACGTTGGATACTGCGTACATTATGAGATAGGTCTATGACACCACCTTTCAACTGTGTCTCATACTCTTCTAAGAACTTCTCACCGCCACTCAAAGACTTACAGATAGGTACGCAGTCACACAACCTATCCTTCAATGGCTTTATGTTCAACTCGAGTGTTGAGATACGAGCATACAAGTCTTCTCTGAACGTCCCTTGCTCTACCATCTTACTCAAGTCTTTGTTAGATGCGAATACGAACTTACAGTTAATCTCCTCCTCATTGATGGAACCAACTCTTGTGATTCGCTTCTCTTGGATAGTCCTAAGTAACTTAGCTTGCATCAGCATTGGCATCTCACCAATCTCATCCAAGAACATTACACCATCTTGTGCCTCTGCAATGAACCCTCTCTTATCACCAGTTGCTCCAGTGAATGAACCCTTGACATGACCAAACAAGATTGACTCAATTAACCCCTCAGGTAACCCAGCACAGTTGATAGCTCTAAATGCACCTGACCTATTAGCTATCATGCTCCTTGCGATAATCTCTTTCCCTGTCCCTGTCGCACCAAAGATTAACACTTCATATGGTGTGAGAGCAGCCTTCTTCGCTTTGTCTTTCATGCCTAGCGTCTGCTCATCTACTGTGATGAACTTGGCTAAGTGTAACTCGCCGGGGTTTAGGGTGTCAGCTAGGATATACTTTCCATCTACACATTCAATCCTGTATGGTAGCTTGGCGCTATCTATCTTGCCTTGAACTATGTTGAGGAAGTCTTCCCCATTAGCTAGCATTAACTCTAATGCTTTACGACTGATTGGTTTATTATCTGGTAATGCCATATGTTATTTCTTTTTAAAGATTCTCCTGTTCCATTCTTTCCAAATGCTTAATGCTTTGTCTCCACTGTACAACAGACTTTCATTCGCTGTCACCTTAAGGTACACATGTGGAGTCCATACGTCAAGCAATTGATTGGCGTGAGCGTATGCCATTAATGACTGGGTGCCAGTGATGTGCATCTCGTCAGGGTCGAACTCACACGCATTAACTGTTGGCTTGGTTGGCTTGACATTAACTTTGTCACCATACTGGTTCTTGTGATAGAACCTAGCCCACTGGACTTTGTTCAAGTCACAGACTATTCTGTTGTCTTGTCTCATAAAGGTATATGCACTCCTGACCATTCAGATTTAACATCTACATCTTCAGCCTTCTTAGCTGCTGCCTCAACTTGTCTCTCCACTTCTGCATCAGCAACAACAGACTCAAGAGAGCCATGCCCTTTGCACCGCTGGCATACTATCTCTTCACCTGTTCCAACATCCATTGTACCAGAGCCATCACAATCTGGACAGGTGTAATCTATTTCCTCTGGTGGGTCTAGGTATCTATCGTGTGCGCTCATAAATCAATCTCGCTTCTCTTACCTACATAGATAGGACTACGGGGTTTCACTTTCTCACCATGCTTCTTACTCTTGTACACTATCAACTGACCTAACCATTTGTCTCTCTCATCCCAAATCTCAGCACGCTTCTTGTCAGTCAATCCAACACCAGTACCTATCCTACCCTCTACCCCATTACTGTATCGTACAAGGAAAGCACCAAGTACTCCTTTGCCAACCAGACCAGCTTTGAATGATGGACGCTGTGTGTTACCTACGAAGTTAATAGACTCATCATTGGTGTTCAACATCTGTTCCTCAAAGCCAATGATAGTACATTCAGCCCTAGTGTAGCGAGCTAGCTTCATCAACCATTGTTCTCTTAGCGTAGACCTGCCTTGTTTGTATGGAGAGTCTGGTGTACGGAAACATATACCCTCGCCATTCTCATCCTCACACTCACGGAAGAAGTTAAACAACTCGTCTGCATTACTACACAATAAAGGTTCGTCACAACATACGTCGTCCCAATGATTCATCCTAACAGTGTAAGCGCCGGAACCTACACGTGCATCATAAGGTATTGCTTCATCTTTATTGTGCCACCAATCCAATACATGGAATTGTATCTTATGACTATCTATGTGATTCCTTGACATTACTATAGACTCCACTTGGTCATATGTCAGTTCACTGTTCCATAGCTCCATGTCGAAACCATAGGGTAACTTCTTACTACGCTCTTGGATACTGAGATTAGGTATCTTCTTCAATGTCCTACTAGCTAGGTCACCTAACTTGATACCTCTAATTCCATCCTTCTTTAACGTCGCAAGAACTGGATACTTAAGTTCACGCATCCGTTGGACGATGAACGTGTCTGTGTGCGGGTCTGTTGGCTTGAGCAATGCACAAGCTAACATTGGTTTATTGAATTCAATCATTGTCTTCCTCACTTGATTCATCTATCAATCCGCCATTGTCTTCTGTACCCTCTGGCAGAGTATCTTCGAACTTCTTAATGTCTTCATCCTTACCGTTGATCACTAAATCACTCCACGACTCACGCTGCTTGATAATCTTCGAAAGGCATCTCAGACCACGTCCCGCTATGTCAGCAACACGCCCTTCGATAGTGCCTCGGTAGAATATAAGATGCTGCTTGGTAGTACTGAGACTTGTCAACCTAGGCGCACGTCCTACGCCTTGTACTAACTCAATTGGTGACCACGTTGGTGTAACTGATACTTCGCGGGGACGTGTAGGTATCTTGGGGATATCTTCTTCAACTACATACCCAGACTCTTTCCTTCTGCATCTCTGCTCAGGCTTCATCCACTCATCAGTATGATGCAAGGACAACCCGACACCACCAGCCTTGAGAGTGTAGATACAATAGAGAGTCTCACCACGCTGGAACTTATCTTTCTCCATCTGACGCTCTTCAAATGATTGCATACCTAGACGTAGGTGAGCGGGGATATCAATCAACTCTCTATCCTCTACTGTATCAAGGTCTAGGTTCTCTAACAACTCCTCTTGAGTAACACCTTGAGCTTCTAGTTGCTCTTGACTCAATGACTTAATCATTGCTTTCTTCTTCTGCTTGTCAGTCAATTGAGTCTGACCACCACCCCATATGATTGATATCTGGTTACGCTTAACACCCCTCTTCTCAAACTCCATGACCATTGCAATGATAGTCTGCTTGAATGATAGAGCACAGACAGCAGCCTTACCTTCATCTACTATCTTCATCATCCTATCTACCAGATAATTCCTGCGGCAATACTCAGCTGCCATCCGGAACTTCAAGAACTGTACATGCAATGCCATACCTACTGGCATACCACCCATACCCATTGCTTCCAACTTAGCTTTCTCTTGTAAGTATCTCTCCCATGCACTGTGGTAGAAGTCTGCTTCTTCCTTAGTCTGGAACTCAATCATCTCTACATTATTCTCAGCCTCGAACTGAGGACGAACACCCTTGACTCGGACTACATACTCTTCCAAGTCTTGCATGAGACGCTCAACAGCTGCCTCATTATATTCATCTGGCGCTGATGGGTATGCTATCGCCTTGGCATAAGCAGGCCATGTCTCATTCGTTAGTACAGCACCCTCAGGGAATCCAGACCTCTTGCCTAGGATATACTCTAGTGACTTATGAGTGCTGACAGCCCAACACTTAGCCTCAGATACTTTAGTGAATGGAGTCGCACTAGAGAAGATTTGTTTAGGCTGGAACTTACCCATGTCATTAAGAGCACAGGCTATGTTATGTTGTAGACTACCAGCGTTCTTTAATACTTGGTTCTCATCCCATTCAATGACAGCTGGTTGTACATTCTTCTTCCATGTCCACTTCTCTGTCTCTTCACCTTCAACTATAACCATCTCCCTCTTGAGCCAGAACTTACCAGCTGTAGACCTAAGCTGTTCCACATTGATAACGCTCATGTCCTCAATGCCTAGACCAAACTCTTTCTCTAGCACTCGCTCTGTCTGTGTGACGATGGATGCTTTAGTTACATATAGGTATGGGATGTGAGAGAACGTCTTACCCTCATGATAATTCACATCAGCAAACCGGCGGAACAAACCACCAATCATCCATGTCTTACCAGTGCCGGTGCCGGAGATGATAAGGACTGATGGACTATTGTTCACCATCAACTTCTCCCAGGCTTCAGCAATAGCTTTCTTCTGGAACCAGAAGTAGTTACACTTCTCATTGGGTGATGGGACTAGACCATAGTTGTTAGACGATGTTGGTTCTTTCTTTACTTCCTTCTGAATGACCTCTTCAGCTTTAAATACTTCTTGCTCTACCTTATCCAACATACCTTTAACAAGTAGCTCCGCTGTTGCATCAGTCTTAGCGTACTTACCTGTATGTACAGGTGCCGGAACTTGGTCTACAGGTTCTTCTGCTTTCTTAGCAGCATAGTCTACTGTCGCTTGCTTGTAGTCTTCATGCCTCTTGATTAGGTCTAACTCCAGTTTATCTTTCTGATGCTGGAGATACTCTTTGACCTCAACATAGGTAGCTACACCTTTCTTGAGGTCTGGATGTTGACGGATGTAGTCATCACCGAAGCCTAGCTTCTTGTAGACTCCTTCCCATGTTTTAATCTCACCAAAGTTCCACGCTGAGAACACTTGGTTATGAGACATTGTAAGCTGGTCTCTTATCTTCTTATCAGCTTTCTGCTGTGGTGTTAATGGTTGCTTTGCCATATTAAAATAATTCTTCCTCTCGTGTCACTAACCTCTCAACGCCTAGAGCACGGATAGTCTTGAGCTTATCTTTACTTAACAACTGCCTTGCTTTACTACCAGCTTCTACTTCATCGAACATGTAAACATCTACTAGACGCTTGGTTACTATCTTGATGTTAGCATTAAGTATCCAATGCTTGATACGATTCTTCTCTGAGTTCTCTTTATCACGCTTCCATCTAGTACTTGAGTCATACCACTCTTGATATGACCACAGGATAGGGAACTCTAATGGTGTACCGTCGAAGTGTTCAAACTGGACATAGTATAGTTTGCCACCTTTGAACTTGGCTTGCAAGATAAGACCATCTTCATATGATGGTAATACCCTTGTACCTTTCAACTCAGTCCCAAGAGATAGTTCTACAATGGACTTGAGTGATAAGGTTACTGGCTGACTGAGGGTGTCTTGAGACATAAATTAATCGTTCGAGTTTTCACCTATAAAGAATAACTCTGGTTCACCTTCTTCATATGTTACTACAGCATACATATTTTTATTACCAGAACCCTGAGCTATACAAGGTTTCAGCCATGCAAGAAATGTTTCTATTTCTTTACAGTAATTCTTAATATTAAACCTAGCCTGTAGCCTGTAGGATTCAGCTATCTCATCATACTCAAATTCAACATACCCTGTTCTAACTCCAAAATAGTAAGAACCGCTAGACATAAACATCCAACTAATTCTATTGTTTTCTAGGTCAGGATGATTAGTATTTGGAGGCTGTGTTCCAGTATTATCTGATATAAGCCACTTGATAGTATCAATTACTTCTATCGGTGTGGACTTCTTTAAGCGACAGCCAAGGATGAGTTCTGTGTACATTCCCATAATGTTATTGGTAATTGTGATTAGAAGAAACTAAATAGAGCCATCTCGTTGTTACAAAGCAGCGTTATACTCTGCGTTATCGTGTGTCGCAATTGGTATTTCGTGCATTGGCTTGCACTACTATTTCTTACAACCTTTTGTAACAATCGGATGGCTCTAGTTAATTGGTGTACATTCTAGGTGGTACACCAGCACCTTGTTACTTACTGATTAGGCAGCAGCCGGAGCAGCAGCCTTGTTCGCCATACGACGAGCAGCAATGGCAGCATACTTATCTTGAATCGCTTTGATGGAGCGTTTCAGGCGAGACAACTTCTTGTTGTTCTCAAGCAACTGCGCATTGATTTCTTCCCACTTCTCCGGATTGGCTTTCGTGCCATCATCATTGACTTCAAAGTCAGGCGAATCCATAAGGGCATTCGACAGGTCAATGATTTCATCCCGTTCTTCAGACAGCTCCTTGAGCGTCGCACCACCAGTGTCGAGGTTCTGGAAACCATTCAGGATGTTGTCCCAAATGTAATGACCATGCTCGTCTTTGTTATCCGCATCAGTGAACAGGTCAATAGCAACCTTACGAGCGAAACGCGTAAGGACTGGATTGACAATGTCATCACCGATGAAGGTGCGGGCTTTGTCTTGGTTAGCTGCCGTGACTTCCAACGTCCAGAAAGATTGGCCTTTCAGGTCGCTGGTCTTACCGAACGTAGTCTGCACAAGCGGAAGACTAACTCCATTGCGCGTGACGACGGGCGGGTTCTCTTTGGTGTAGTTATGATTACTCATTTGTTTTTGCTTTCTGTTGTGTTACTTATGTCTTCTTATTTTAGTTCCAAAGACAACGTGATGGAACTCTCCACTAGCTAGCGAGCTTTCCTCATTCAAGTATAGGCTGACTAATGTAAATTGATTGCTTGATGGTGTTGTGATTCACTTGCATAGCGAGATACTATATAGCAAGTTTCATGCCAACTTAATGCAACTCAGTATAAGGGCTATGTCTGTATGTTTTCATTAGGCTTATAATGGTAAGTCAATGCACCAGCCATTACTAACTTAGTCGCCAGCCTTTGTGTACCATGCTGGTGCAGGAACTTTTGTATTGGATGGTCTTTAGGAATAGACTTCTCTAGTTCCTCATTACGTTTAATTGCTTGTAACTTCCTTTGTTCAAAGGAACCTCTTTGTTTAGCTTGTCCCATATGTTTATTTTATTGTTAGTTTATTTATTGCTGCTTCCACTTTCTCTCTAGAGCCAATGCCTATTGTCTTCCAGAAGATAAAGAATGTTCTCTTCTTTAAGAGCCAGATGTTGTGGACTAAATCAAATGGAACTGCTTTGTATTTATTCATGGTTAATCCTTTGCTGCCTTGTAAGAGACGAGGGCTTCTCTAAGTTCAATGGTAACAGCAGGCAATTTTTGTCTAATTGCGTAATGTTTAGCTAATTGCTCAATAGTTATTTCGTCCATTGTGATTAACGCTTGTGCTGTCTCACCATGTTCGCAACTCCCCTCGTCCGTCAGGTGGCGGGTGAGGATTTCAGTAACTTGTCCAATGGTTAAGCTGTAACCCTGTCCGCCATGAGCAATGCCAACTGACAACGCTCTGGCTGATGCTTTGTGTATCTCATCCGCAATCGCGGCAATGTTTTCTTTGGTCATAATTCAGCCTTTCCGGTAGCGACTAGAACTGCGTCGCAGAGTTGGGATGGAGTGGCATACAAGGTTGCGATATGATGCCAGCCTTCGCTCCCGTTGTAGTGTTCCTTGAGCATCTGTCGCAGCACTTCATCAAAGATTAAACCGTTTATAAATTTATCAGTTTTTGATTTCCACAACTTCTGCACCAGCGGAATGATGGCGTCGTAGGAGATTAGGTAGTCGGGGACTTCAAACGAAGCCTCAGTGGCGTGCTTTCCAAAGATGACAATGCGACCATAGTCTCGCTGTGTAAAACTGTGCCACCCATCCAACTCCGCCAGCAAGCGGGTTTTCTGTTCGGGGGTGAGAGAGGAGAGTTTTGGTGTCATAGCTGCAAGTTCTTCGTCGGTTGGTTCAGGAGGTTCTACAAAGTCATCAAGCGGTATCATATCTCAATTCCTTTCACTTTTGCTAAAGCTATAACGCGTTGCTGCCATGTGGCGTGAGCAAGCGACCACGCCGAGCCGTCCTGCTGCTCAAAGATGCAGTCGACGTACCTATTCCACTGGATGTCCAGTGACCGGATTTCAATGGGTTCGTCCGTATCGCCTACCTTGTCCAGCGTCTCCTCCACCAACCAGCAAAGGTGCAGGAGTTCGGTGTCTAGGACTTTACAAAAGCAGGTGTCAGTTTTGTGTAGCCAGTATAGCTCCTGTTCCTCTCTTAGACCTATTTGTGCTGGCAACATCTTCGCCAGAGCTTGCTTGAGCTGATTGTCGGTGTAGTTCATGCTAATCCTTGATGTACTTTATGTTTATAACCACCAGATGCTTTATATTCATCCACAGTCTTTCTTTGTTCCGGCAATCGCACATTCTCTGGTATCAGTGTCTCAATTTGCTGAGGACTGTAGAATGAGATTGTCTTACCGTTCAAGTGCCGGATTGTTGGTGTTGTGTCTAGTTTGGGTGCGTTCATTTTAGGTTTAGTATTCTAACCATGTTTATTTTCCAGTTAAGATTACCTTGCTTATCAGCAGAAGGAGGACAATATCTATCAGCAAGAAAATAGATGAAAGTACGGTCAATGTTATGTACTTTATAATCGTGCATAGCGTGCTGTACGGTGTTGAAACACGCTTGGCGAGGGGTTGTAGTTGTGAAATGTCGTAGAATTCCATAAGGGTGATGAGTGTTAGTACCACCTTCTACTCTGTAGATTGCGTCTACTATATTAGTGATTGTTAGTAACATAAATTAAATAACAGACTATCTCGCCGTCTGTCAGGGCTGGCTCTGCCGTCTAGAAGGCTTGGTATTCACCTTTAATCTAGATGGAAGCAGAGGACTCGTTTGCTCTTTAGCAATTGTTTTGACAGCAGTCGTTGAGCACAACCTTACAGAGGCTCTTGCAACCTATAATGGTATCTCTGATTGCTAATATATTAGCGCTGTCAAATTGGTAGTATCACTACGATTTACACCTAATGTGATACTGAGTAGAGTAGCTATCACGCCCAAAATACTTCTATATTCTTGATTAAGTGATAACATACTAGAAGAATGCCTTATCACACGCTATTTGGTAGCTACTCTACTCAATACACATACTATAGACTGGTATGTGAGCAGTTGTTTGTTTGTTTGTTTGTTGTGACCGAAATCTATTATAGCATTTCTCATGCCAACTGATGTAACTCCTAACACCAGCCCACTATCTATGACTAATTGCTAGTCAGGTAAGAAGAATAATGGACTTGTGTTAGGAGTCTAGATACCAAGAGCCAACAATCATCTTCGATTTCTTCAATCTCTGCATTATACTGACGTAGACGGGTGCTAATATGGTCATTGAACATCAATTACCTATTCTCCGCTACCGTAATGAACAGCTGAATACTCTCTTCATGTGCGTTATTATGTGGTCAAGTTAGTGCGATTGCATCTCCTTCTTACACACCACATAGTGGTCATGATTCCACCTTGTATTTATTAAACACAATTGGATGATTGCTGGCTCTTATTATCTATATTCTAAACTATCGATAACCCATAGCTACTCCGTTGTAAGTTCTTCCTATGCCTAGCGTCTGGTAACATTTTAGAAGTGCCGGATTGCACGTTCTAATGCGTTGTCCTTATGCCTGTTTATGACTTCACACGATAGTTCTTTGTCAGTTGTTTAGAGTTTCACTAAATCGTTTCTTTCCATACTGTTATCTAATGAAGCAAGGAGTTCGTTGGTGTCTGGTGTCTTAACGTCCTTATCAGTTCCATATTCTTTTGGTCTATGGAAAGCGCATTAGTTTGCTTGGATACTGGTTGCTATTGTCGAGCAACACAAAAAGAACCAATGGACACAATAAGGCGTGAAATGAATCACGCTTGATTAATGGTGTCTGGCTCTTTTTACATGGTCTAATGGATTAGATTGTGTCTAGTGTTGATACTAGCCTATTGTTTAGCAGTCTTTGCCAACTCTTGCTGGTGCTGAATCTCACGTTCAATGAACGCTTTCGTGTTATTCAAACGGATAATGCGGGACTTAACTTCCTTTTCCGCATCATAATCCGGCGTTTTCTTGGCTTCCAAGTCTTTCAGCTTTTTCTCGCTTGCGACAATGAAAGCGACAATGCCGCAATGTTGTTCTTGCAAGGACAGACTGTTTTCTCCGGTTGTCGTAAGACGTTCTGTAACGGAGCTATCCTTTTCGTGCCAATGGAACGCACGGCGAAAACCAATGACATTGGACAGATTCACGCGGTTAATTTGTTCACTGATGAATTTTTCCACCGCTGAATCAATCTTATCGCAAATGTCACTCGGAAGCCTTTCACCCTTGCCGTAAATCTCAGTGAAGCAAGCGCGGTAATCATTACGCAAGCTATCGACAAGTGATTGACGATTCAGGTTAAGACGCTCCCGTGTCGTTCCTTTGGCAGACTTGGCAGAGATGATACAGACTCGACTACCAAAGTCGAAATCCTTCTCTCCGCTGCCGCCATTGGACTTGGTTAATAGGCTAGTGGATGGTGCTATTGCATTACTCATGTTATGTTTTGTGTTATATCCCCTTGGCAGTATTGGCAAAGGTTCAATCGAACTACATTGCCGTAACAACTACCAAAGGAAAGTGACACTAGACACAAGCTAATCCACTAGGTGAATATAAAGCAGTCTAGAGACATTGTAACTGGTATTAGCAGCATACAAGTCTAACCTAGACTCTTGTCTATTCGCTTCAAGCGTAGTCTAGCAGTTAAGCCGTTCAGCGTGCATCTATTCACCTTGTCAGTCTCATGTCTCACTATTTCCTGTGATGATGTCATTTAAGACAATTCAACATATTCGTGACAATTCCCTTTGATACACTAGCGTTTAACATTCACTAGTCATTCACCTTGTAGCAGGTCTGCCGTCTGAGACCTGCGATATGTAACCGTACGGCAATGTCAAAAGAATACAATACAGGAGGAAGAAAAGCAAATTTATATTTCATTCATTATCAACACCTTATGACTTTTAAGAAAGAAAGTTTTTCTTTGATATTGGCACACTTCATGCTTTGTTAGCATATATCATGCCATATATTGCAAGCAATTTTTATGCCAACTAGTCACTAACTAGTTATCAACTGGTGAGAAATAAATAATTATCATCTGCCCTAATCCATACTACCTAGCCCATTATATCAATACCTTATAGAACTCTGCATTATATCATACTAATCTAATATCTATGAATAAACCTAATTATTAGGGATTATATAGGGTTATATGGGGTTATATCGTCACTGATACAACTCCAAATAACAAGGCCACGAGACACTTTTTAAAAAAGGTTGATATAACTAGGACTTCTATCAAAAGCTAGTATAACGGGATGTTAAGATGAAGTTAAGACGATGTTATGATGTCTGGCACAAGATATGCTTGCAAGCATTAACTATGCCAGACAATGTAACATAGGTTACTCTTTATGTATCAACTAACCACCGGTACATATAACTAGTATCACCAACATTTAATACAACTTACTTGTATGACTACTAATCTAATACATAATCTGTATCATTACCATCCAATACATACTATGTATAATCCATAGTCTATACATATCCCTTGTATTAGCCACTGTCTATACAGAACCAGAAGTTAGAAGCCGAAGTGCGACTATACATCTCTCTGGACACAACAAAATTCCAAAATTGACTTCACAATACAACACCTAACAACGGGATGAAGATATGAGTTAGTAGGGTGGTATAATGGTAGTTAGTGGTTGGCATGGAAATTGCTACTAGAGATAAGTATCATGAGTCGCATTATATTTAAGACTAGTATAGAACAACAGATGATTAATGACTTCGAGTTAGAAGCATCTGAGTGTAAGAAGATACTTCAAGGGAGAGAGTTGTATGCAGGGAGTCACCAAAGAGCTACAGAGAGATTGAGAGTGGTGATAGCTTCTGTTGAGGAACTAAAGAAACAAATAGCGAACCCTCTTAGACACCAATTGTTGAAGGAAGGTATTAATCCTGAAAATGCCGGTGAATATAGAGAGATGGAAGAACGCTTTAGAGGTCAGTTCAACGGTAACAAAACAATCAACATATGATTCTTAACACTAACTGTGGCTTCTTCCATAGCCTCCAAACCGCCACTTTGACATTTTACTCTCCGACCAAGCAATGACGAACGCTACGGACACCCAGATACTTGCTGCTTACCAGCAAGGGTTGAAGCCTGAGGATATAGCTTCAGACTTAGGGTTCCCTGTGCATGCTGTTAAAGCTAAGTTGATGTCCCTGAGCACCGACTATAGGAAAGCCTGTGGTGCTGAAAGTCCTGAGGAAGATGAACTGAATTTTTCCAGAGAAGAACAAGCATTGATAAAGCGGGAACTCCTGTCATTAGCTATGTCGACTGAGGATGAGAACTTGAAAGGGAAGCTTCTCCTTAATATGAGAGATGATGGTAAGGGTAGGAAAGATATAGTTCGTCAAACGCAACAGTCTATCGGGACTATGAACATCCTCCAGTTAGTCAATGGTTCCATAGCTCAAGCTCGCCAAGGTGCTAACAAGATGCGTGAGTTAGTGAATAGTGGGAAGGTGGTGGAGGCGTGACTAGAGAAGAGTTCAGACAATTAACACCTTATCGGCAAGAAGAATTCATCAACTCTGGTGAATCATTTTCTCCGTCAGTTGCTGTTGGCGACGCAGCGGCTACTCCTGTTTGTTGTGATTCAAGGGTAGTTAATACTGCGGAGGAACAGCAGGTTGAGTTTCCTTCAACTGAGGGAGTTTTGGCCTCTTCTCAGTCTAAAAGAGTGCTTGATTGCACCTCTCAACCTGCTATAGATTTACCCATCGAGTCGGACGAGGGAAACGTGGTCAAGAGTGCCTCAAGCTCCTCAAGCCCCATAGCCTTAGACACAACTCAATGGACAGAAGGGTTTGATATTAAAGACCCTGTGGAGTTGTTGTTCATGTTGGACGACGACATTAAGTCTGGTGAAGTTACTCTACATCCTTGGCAAGCTGAGTTCATGTATGATTTTGCTAGAGAGGAGCATTGCAAAGATGTACCCTTCTATGCTGCTGTTAGAGCTGCCAATGGTTCTGGTAAGGATAAGTATATAGTTGCTGCTTGTGTTGTCTGGCTCTGCATGAGATATAATCAGGCTCGTGGGGTAGTTACTAACGGTTCCGGAACTCAGCTTGATAACCAGACAGAGAAGTATATTAGGTATCTTTGTCAACGAGCGAACGCCATATTTGCTGGTGGGAAAGAACTCATCTGGAAGTGCAACTACCGCTATTATGAATGTATTGTCACACAATCTCCAGTCATTCTCTTTGCAACGGACGAACCAAATAAAGCAGAAGGATACCACCCTCTAAAAGCTGGTGGGAAGATGGCTATCTTTGCTTCTGAGGCTAAAGCTATTCCGGATACTATATTCACTGCGCTTACTCGATGCACTGGTTATACTCATCGTGTGGATGTCTCAAGTCCGGGACTCCCGATGGGCTACTTCTATAATGTATGCACCAACTCATTAAAGAGGAAAGAGCTAGATAGTATCATTAATCTGCCCCCTTCCTCAGTCATTGAGTACCACGTTACCGCATTTGATTGTCCTCATATCACTCCGAATGAGATAAAAGCTTTTGCTGACAAATTACCCTCTGGTGAGAATGACCCTGTCTATAAGTCTGGTATTCTAGCTGAGTTTACTACTACAGATGAGATGGTAGTCATCCCTTATGGATTCATTCATTGGGCTGTCAATAAGGCGAAAGATGAAGTCAAGTGGATTCAAGAACCTTATAATAAGGGTGGTCTAGATTTGTCTGATGGCGGTGCTGAGACTGTGTTGATAGTTAGGAACGGTAATAAGCATCTTAAGACTATCCCCTTCAAGTTTGAAGACACACAAGATACTATCGATTTCCTAGAGAATCAGTTTGCTGAGAATGGTTTAGACCACAAAGAAGCATTAGTATTTGCTGACTGTTGTGGTATTGGTAAGCCAATGATTGACGCTCTTAAGCGGCGCGGGTGGTCTAACATGAGGTATGTAGACTCTAGAGCTAAGTCAAGTGACAAGAAGGTATACTTTAATCGTGGTACTGAACTTTTCTTCAATGTCCGAAAGCTCCTAGAGCGTCATGAACTGCTAGTAGAATATGATAAGCTCCTTATGGCTCAGTTGTCTGGTAGATACTATAAGTTGAAAGATGGTACTGTCAGACAGCTATTGACCAAACTGGAGCAGCGTTCTAGAGGTTATCCTTCTCCTGACCGTGCTGATGCTTTCAATCTAGCGTTCTGGGATTATAAATCTACCAGAGTATTCGATAACTATAGGTCTGAGGCTCCTTCGCCAGTCACCGAGGAAGTGGAAGAAGAGAAGCCACAGAGTGAATTTTCTTTGAGAGTGTGGGCTAATGATGAGCAATCGTCGCTTGCTGCCTTTCAAAGAAATGTCAGTAAAAAACAACCAATCGACCGTCTACAAAAAGAACTAGATAGATGGTCACAGAGTAGAAAGAACTAATATGGATAAGTGCCCACAATGCGGTTACGTTGAGAAACCTAAAGCTAACAACGCTCACACCATCATGAACCATTACTTCGGCTCCAATGGAGTTGATGGGTTCATGAATAGAACTGAAGAGACGTTTAAGACTATGGGTAAAGATGATGTTGAAGTTGTCTGGACTCGTAAAGATGTAAAAGAAAAGGCTGATGCTGCTAAAGCTCCCGCCCCCAAGACTCCTACAACTCCCACTAAATAATCTTATGGCTAAAATTAAAGACGATGCAGTTGAAGAAGCTGCTGAAACAGAAGATAATAAGGGTGAGGAACAGCTTGAAGTCAAGCCCAAGGGTGACAAGAAGTCCTCACTCCACACATCAACAGATGAAGTGCCGGTGTCTGAGGAGTATCAGAAGCGGTCTCATGAGTTGACTTCGAAAGCTAACAAACATCATTTGTCTCATTTACGGTCTAAGATTAGCGACCGTGAAGATGAGATTCGTGCTGAGGAGCGTATGGCTGAAAAGAAGAGCAAAGTACCTGAGAAGTTTGATACTCAGGAAGCTCCTGCTGGTGTTGACGTTTAATCCTTGACATAACTCTACCTCTATGCCTAACTTACCTGCGAATAGTAGTGACTATATAAACACTACTGACTATAAGAAGCTTGAAAATAAGCTAACAGAAGTCAAAGCCATCCTTGATGATTTGACTGACAAGACAGTTGCGTCTCGTCGTCTTCGATATGCAGAGGTTGACATAGAGGTAGAGCGTGAGGCTGGTAGGATTCAGCCTGATGAGATGTACATTCCTGTACATACCATTGACACCAATATTCGTAGGGAACAACCTTCATACATCCAATACATCGCTGAGTCTCCTCGCGCTGTCATTCTAGAGGATGTAGATGATGATACTGTTGAGTTAGCTCCTCT
>Ga0208389_1000392_pt1 | contig 22934 bp, 19 predicted proteins | sample CryBogCBH12Aug09_FD_184625 | JGI IMG/M metagenome (GOLD analysis project Ga0208389, IMG submission 184625) | Freshwater microbial communities from Crystal Bog, Wisconsin, USA - CBH12Aug09 (SPAdes) (version 2) | ecosystem: Environmental > Aquatic > Freshwater > Lake | place: Crystal Bog... | reverse complement strand
TAGTGATCCAACCAGTGGTCTGGCAAGAGATGTTGGAACTGGGGTAACAAAGCCAATAAATAAGCTTGAAAAAGCAGGGGTGAGAAATGGAATTTTGATAAAAATACGCTTGCGTAAATGGCTTACCTTGGCGAAAGTTTGAATCATATTCTCATAAGTCAAAACATCTGGCCCGCCGATATCAAATACGCCCTCTACTGGCTTTTGAAATTTTGCAGCAGTAGTGAGGTAGTAGAGCACATCCCGGACAGCAATTGGCTGCGTACGATTTCGAACCCATTTAGGCGTAATCATGATGGGAAGCCTGTGAGTCATGTGTCGGATCATTTCAAATGACGCAGAACCTGAACCGATGATGACGCCCGCTCTAAATTCAAGGACCGGGACCGTTCCATATGCGAGTCTCTTGCCGGTATTAGCGCGCGACTCAAGGTGCATGCTCTGCTTCTCATCATTGGCAATTCCGCCGAGATAAACAATCTGCTTCACATCTGCAACACGCGATGCATGGGCGAAATTTGCCGCCATGTTTTCTTCTAATTTATCGAAGCGAGTTCCTGCATTAATGGAGTGGAGTAAATAGAAGGCAGTGTGAACCCCCATGAGAGCGCTCTTGGTAGATTCAAAATCATCGGCATTGCCTTCGAAGATTTCGACCATATTTGCCCATGGCTGTGATGAAATTTTCTGACGGTCGCGAACGAAAACTCTGACCTTCATATTTTGATTGAGAAGCGCCCGAACTAGCCTTCCTCCAACATAGCCAGAGGCACCAGTCACAAGAACTAGCCGGTCTTTCGGTGCATCGCTCATGAGAGAAACAGTAGACTTACCCCATAGAAATAACGAGCGGAAAAGGAACTTTACGTTGAATTCCAACGGAGCAGTCGGAGCGGTACCCGTCTATGGCCAGACCCCTGCTGAACAGCAAGAAGTCCTCTCAGCGTTTGCCAGTTGGGTCAAAGATTTCAAGGGAAAGCCTCGGGTAGTCATCCTCGGAGGTGGCTTCGGAGGATTAGCTGCTGCAAAAGCGCTCGGTCGTCACGCGGATGTCACAGTTGTTGATCGCAACAACTACCAAACTTTCTTGCCTCTTCTTTATCAAGTTTCAACAGCCGGTATCGCAGCAGACCATGTGGCCTTTCCTATAAGAGGCGCCGTACGCAAATATGATGCAAAGTTTCGTATGGGCTCTCCTATTTCTGTCGATCACAAGAATAAAACCGTAAAGCTTGATAGCTCAGAGCTTCTCCCTTTTGATTTTCTTATAGTTGCACTTGGTTCTGTCACCGCAGACTTTGGTGTGCCAGGAGTAAGTGAATACACGCTCGGCATGAAAACCATCCAAGAGTCAGTGCTTATTCGCTCAGAAGTAATGCGCCGCTTTGAAGACCTCTGCCGCTTTCAAGATGACACACGCCTTTCCATCGTTGTTGTTGGAGGTGGCCCAACTGGTGTTGAAATGGCTGGAGCGTTCGCCGAACTTCGTCATGGCCCACTTCGCCATGACAATGAACATGCATCAAAGCATGTAGACATTTATTTGATTGAGGCCGGCCCACGCTTGCTACCTATGTTTGCAGAGAAACTAACAGATAACGCCAAGAAGGAACTTGAGAAGATGGGCGTGAATGTCATGCTCAATACTCAAGTGAAGTCAATCGATCATGGCCAAATCAACTTCGGCGATGGAACAAATATGCGTGCGCATGTCATTGTCTGGGCCGCTGGCGTAAAAGGTGCACCAGCTATTAACCAACTTGGCGTTCAGGTAGAAGCCAATCGCCTCAAGACCGACCCAACTCTTCAAGTTTCTCACTACCCATATATGTTTGCAGTTGGCGATGTTGCAGGAACAAAAGGTGCGAACGGTCGCTTCCTGCCACAAGTTGCCCCAGTTGCCATGCAACAAGGTCGTTTTGCTGCTGCACAAATCTTGCGCCTGATGAAGGGCAAGAAGCTTCCTGATTTTAAATACGTGGATAAAGGTTCTATGGCAACCATTGGTCGCCACAAAGCAATCATTCAAGTCAAGGGAATAAAAATCAGCGGACCTATTGCTTGGTTTGGTTGGTTGTTCTTGCACCTTTTCTATCTCATGGGTGGTCGTAATAAAGTTGCGACGATTGCCGATTGGACTTGGAACTACTTCACATTTGACCGCGGTAATCGCAACATCATGGACTCCATTTAACACTCGCCATGGCATATATCGACCTGCGTGGTCACAAAGTATGGAGCGTTGAAGGAGAAGATAACGGTGCGCCTCTACTTCTTCTTCATGGTGGTCTAAGTTCAACAGAAAGTTTTGATTGGCAAGTAATGCCAGCTGTAGGTCACAGGTTTCACGTTTATGGCTATGACCGCACAGCTCACGGTAGAACTCCAGTACGTGAGGGTTATTACCACTTTGATTTTCAAACCGATGAAGCAATTTCATATATCGAAGATGTCATCGGCGGCCCTACTCATATTATCGGCCATAGCGATGGCGGAATCATTGCGCTGATGGTCGCGCTCAAGCGTCCTGATCTTGTGCTTTCAATTGTTGCCGGAGGAACGAACTACCACTGGGATTGTGGACTTGATTTCTTTGATGAGCCGATCATTATTAGCGAAGAAGATAAAGCAAAGTTTGCTGAGCGCTCACCAGAGCCTGCTTATATGCAAGAAGTTATTATTAAAAAGGCATATGAAATATGGGCAAAAGAGCCAAATATGACCTTAGCTCAAATCAGCACAATTACCTGTCCGGTTCTTGTACTCAACGGTGATGATGAGCCTTTTGATAACCATCATGGCATTGATCTCTATGAAGCTCTTCCTAACGGAAGGCTTGCAATTATTCCTGGCACATCACATGCTGTGCTCAAAGAAAAGAATGAGATTTGCCTAGCAATCATTACTGATTTTTATGATCACCCAGAGATGCGCGGAGAAATGAGCGCCTTCGACGAATTGGCTTAATGAACCAGCGTTGCCATTGTGTTCACAAGATTAAGAAGCAAGCTTGGATACACCCCTAAGATCAGCGTCATAACAGCGCATACTCCGATGGCAATACGCGTCATGATCGATGGAATAACAACTGAAACACCATCTGTTGGGGCTTCCTGGAAGAAAAGCATCAGTACGACGCGCAAGTAAAAGAAAAGCGCGATCGCACTTGAAAGCACGCCGACCACGACAATAGCTATATTGCCCGATTGATAGGCCGCAGTAAAGATCGAGAATTTGCTGATAAATCCACTAGTCAGTGGCACGCCACCAAAACTAAGCAAGAAGATAGCCATAGCAACAGATACCAAAGGCGACTTCTTGGCAAGCCCAGCCCACTTTGAAAGATCGGTTACCTCACCGGAGGAATCACGAACCAAAGTCACAATTCCAAATGCGCCGACTGTCGCAAAACCATATGCAACGAGATAGAACATCGATGCGGCTAGTCCATCTTTGTTGAGCGCAACAACGCCTGCTAGCAGGAAGCCTGCATGGGTAATAGATGAATAGGCAAGTGTGCGCTTGATGTCACGCTGTGACATCGCCGCGATTGCCCCTAGGACCATTGTGATGATTGAAATAGTTGTGAGGAATGGCTTCCACTGAAATTGCATCAAGAAAAACGCACCATAGAAAATACGTAGTAGAGCGCCAAATGCCGCGATCTTTGTGCAAGCTGCCATAAATCCAGTGATAGGTGTTGGAGCGCCTTGATAAACATCAGGTGTCCATGAGTGAAATGGAACAGCTCCGACTTTAAAGAGCAGACCAATGGTGAGAAAAACCATACCGATATACAAGAAGGCAGGACTTCCAACAGAGAAAATATTCGCTGTTCCAACATCAGTCAGCGACAAAGTTCCGCTATAGCCATAGAGGAATGCAATGCCAAAGAGGAAGAAGGCCGAAGAGTAGGCACCGAGCAAGAAGTACTTCAGAGCTGCTTCTTGTGACAATAATCTGCGACGACGAGACAAACCAGTCATGATGTAGAGGGGAAGTGAGAGCACTTCAAGTGCAACAAAGAGAGTGATGAAGTCTGTTGCGATAGGAAAGAGCATCATTCCAGCGACAGCAAAAAGTGTTAGTGGGAACACTTCAGTAGTTCTTGTTCCTGACAAAAGCGCCTGTGCTTCTTCTTCTGAGCCGGGCAGAGCGGATGCAGCAGGAGCAAAGTGATCATTATCTGCAATCAACAAGAGCGCTAAGAAAGCCAAGACGAGAACCGCCCCCTGCAGGAAGATTCCAAATCCGTCTGTCGCAACCGAACCCATCGCTGCAGTTGCAGAGACATCATTTCTGATACGAAGCAGCCACACAAATGAAAGAGCCAGTGTTCCAAGTGCAAGGACGATTTGTACTGGGCCCCGTTGCTTCTTTCCCAAGAAGGCTTCAACTAATACACCCAATAGCGCGCCACCTAGAACAATAAGAATAGGAGCGAGCTGAGAGTAATTAAGCGTTGGCATCGTAAACATTATTTACCTGCCAATACATGTGGGTCTGAGACATTCATCTGGGACATGGTCGATGTCGTTGATGGATTAATGACATGAATTGCCGGCTTTGGATAAAAACCAAGGATCACAAGGGCTGCAATAACCGGAGCAATTGCAATCTTCTCACGAAGATTAAGATCGCTCATAGATTCATTTCCGCTCTTGAGTGGTCCATGCAGTGAGCGCTGAACCAAGATCAAGACATAAAGCGCCGCTAAAACGATTCCTAATGTGCCGATAATTGCCGCCACTGGATATCTCGTAAATGTTCCAAGAAGAACAAGGAATTCACTGACAAAGCTTGAAAGCCCTGGCAAAGCTAAAGCAGATAAGCCTGCGATAAAGAACATCCACGCCATGATCGGAGTAACGCGCTGCAGCCCACCAAAATCTTCAATTGCGGCAGATTTGCGGCGAGAAACCATCCAGCCGCCAACAAGGAAGAGCGCTGCTGTTGAGAAGCCGTGGTTGACCATATACAACGTTGCGCCAGTTAAGCCTTGAGATGTGTAAGCAAAAATTCCTAGCGTAATAAACCCAAAGTGTGAGATCGAAGTAAATGCAATGAGTGAATTGATGTTCTTCTGCCCGATGGCGAGGAAGGCTCCATAAATAACGGAAATGACAGAGAGAACAATGATGTAAGGGGCAAAGGTCTTTGTTGCATCTGGGAAAAGTGTGAGGCAAAAACGAATCATTCCGTAGGTTCCAACTTTATCTAGAACACCGAGAAGCAAAATAGAGGTCCCTGGTGTTGCAGCTTTTGCTGCTCCAGGAAGCCATGTATGAAATGGCCAAAGTGGCGCTTTAATTGCAAAGGCAATAAAGAATCCTAGGAATAGCCAATTTTGTGTTGTGTGATCAATGCTCAGATGAGATAACGCACTTACATCAAATGAACCAATAACTTGCTGCGCAGAGATGATGTAGATGCCAATCACAGCAGCCAACATGAGTAGCCCACCAAAGAGGCTATAGAGCAAGAACTTGAGCGCCGCTGCTGCGCGTTCACCCGTGCCAAAACCACCAATAAGGAAGTAAACAGGAACCAGCATCGCCTCAAAGATCACATAGAACAAGAAGACATCTGTTGCGGCAAAGACACCGATCATGAAGGTCTCTAAAACCAAGATCAACATATAGAAGGTCTTCACGCTCCAGCGTCCACCTTCAGATTCATTCCAGCCCCCAAGAACAACAATTGGAACAAGAACTGTGGTTAAAAGAATCAAGACAAGTGCTAGGCCATCGATACCAAGTGCGTAATTAATATGAAAGCTTGATACCCAGGCGTGTGAAGTTACAAAGGCAAAGCCAGATGCTGGTGATTTGTATTGAATGGCCAGAACAAAAGAAAGCACCATAGTCACCACTGAGGTACCGAGGGCAACTATTTTGATTTGATAGGTATTTGTCTTTGGCATAAGCGCTAGCGCCAAAACACCAAGAAATGGGAATAGGGTGACTACGGAGAGAATGTTCATGCTCCGATCACCCACACAGCAATAACAGTAATTACAAGGCCTGCAAGCATGAGAAGGGCGTAGCTACGAACAAAGCCATTCTGAACCTTGCGTAGTGCATCTGAAGTAGCACCTAAGAAACTACCGACAAACCTGACCCCACCATCGATGACCCGATCATCTGCTCTTACTAATCCAGCAGTTAAGAGCGTTCCTGGAGCAACAAGTAACCTGTCATTGAGAATATCTTGATAAAGATCCTTGCGTGCTGCTTTTGTAAATTCAGAAACATTTTCAGGTGCAACATCACTTACAGTTCGATACTTAATAATTGCAAAGGCCGCCCCAATCACAACAACACCGAGTGCTAGAAGTGAAACTACGAGCGCAGGCATAAGAGGCTTTCCTTCTTCAACGTTCTGTGAATTCACTACAGGCTCCAGCCAATGAACGAGTGCGCTTCCATTGCTGAGCAAGAACCCAGAAGCAACCGAACCGAATGCGAGCAAAATCATTGGAAGGGTCATAAGGATTGGACTCTCGTGAGGATGAGATCCCGCCTTCCATCTTCTTGCTCCAATAAATGTCATCACCATCACTCGAGTCATGTAGAACGCTGTAATTGCTGCGCCCAGCAAAGCTGCCCCGCCCAACAAAATTCCTTTTAAGCCACCAGCATTAAATGCGACTTCAATGATCTTGTCCTTCGAGTAAAAGCCAGCGAATGGTGGAACACCAAGTATCGCTAGATAACCCAAGCCAAATGTCACTGCTGTAATTGGCATCAGCTTTGCAAGCCCGCCGTACTTTCGCATGTTTACTTCATCATCCATGCCATGCATGACAGATCCAGCTCCAAGGAACATTCCCGCTTTAAAGAAGCCATGGGTAAGAAGGTGCAAGATTGCAAAGGCATATCCAACAGGACCAAGTCCTGTTGCAAGGATCATGTAACCAATTTGAGACATGGTTGATGCTGCAAGCGCCTTCTTAATGTCATCTTTTGCAGTACCGATAATTGCGCCAAAAAGAAGCGTTATTGCTCCAACAATCACAACAAGCAAGCGCGCAGTAGAAGATGCGTCAAAGATAAAGTTTGAACGGCTAATCAAATAGACACCAGCTGTGACCATTGTTGCTGCGTGAATTAAAGCTGAAACCGGTGTTGGACCAGCCATCGCATCTCCCAGCCATGATTGCAATGGGAACTGCGCAGATTTACCGCAGGCGGCAAGCAAAAGCATGGCGCCGATTCCCGCTATCGCGGCGCTTGATGCACCATGTGCTCCAGCTTTCACGCCCTCAAATGAAACTGTTCCAAATTGCGCAAAACAGATCATGATGGCAAGAGATAGACCGACATCACCGACGCGGTTAGCAACAAAAGCTTTCTTTGAAGCAACTGCATATGTTGGATTGTGATTCCAGAATCCAATAAGTAGGTATGAAGCTAAGCCCACGCCTTCCCAGCCAATGTAAAGGTTGAGGTATGAATCACCAAGGACCAAAAGCAACATAGCCGCGATAAAGAGATTGAGAAATGCAAAGAAGCGGCGGCGATCTTTGTCATGAGACATATATGCAATGGAGTAGATATGAATCAGTGTTCCAACGCCAGTAATCAGGAGCACAAAGCAGATAGAGAGTTGATCAAGGAGCAATGATGCGTTCACTTTAAGTGAGCCCACACTGATCCACTCAAATAGCTTTTGAGTAACTGCTCTAGATTCCCCTGCTTGGCCTTGCATCTTCATGAACTCATAGGCACCAATTACAAAGGTTGATGCGGTGATGAGCGTGGCAAGAATATGACCCCATTTATCTGCAATTCTTCCAAGAAGCAGCAAGAACGCAGATGAAAATAGCGGAAGCGCTATGAGATAGACCAGAAGAGATGATGTGCGCATTAGCTCTTGAGCAAACTGGCATCATCAACAGATGCTGATCGACGTGAGCGATAAATCGTCACGATTATGGCTAGGCCCACAACCACTTCACATGCGGCAACCACCATGGTGAAAAATGATGCGACTTGACCCTCTAAATTGCCTGCCACTCGTGAGAAAGTCACAAGTGCAAGGTTTGCTGCATTAAGCATCAACTCAATACACATGAAAATTACGATTGCATTGCGGCGAACCAGTACGCCAGTCGCACCAATGGTGAAAAGAATGACAGAGAGATAAAGGTAATTTGAAATATCCATTTACTCTTCCACCTCCTCAGAATGCTCGAGAGCAAATGGCGCAGGTGAAATAACGTCACCGCGTGCTTTCAAAGTTGCTGAAATTGATGTCGGAGCTGGTGTGCCATCTGGCAAAAGAGCCGGTACATCTACCGCATTGTGGCGGGCAAATACACCGGAACCAGGAAGTCCTGCAGCATCTGCAAGTGATTTCCCACGAAAGCGCGCAATAGAAAGATCTCGCTGCTTATTTCGCACAGCAGGTTTGGTGCTGTGGGCTAGGACCATTGCCCCAAGGGCTGCAGTAATAAGGAGCGCTGAAACAACTTCAAAGGCCCATACATATTGTGTAAATAGCTGACCTGCAAGGCTCTGAACATTTCCTGTTTGGTTCACAAGCTTTAGCCCGGCAGCAGGCTGGTTCACACTTGCTCTTGCAACAAGTGAAAGAAGAAGTCCACCAAGTCCAAGACCCGCAAGAATTGATGCGCCGCGTTGTCCCTTAATATTTTCAACAAGAGACTCAGATGCATCTACGCCAACTAACATCAAGATAAACAAGAAGAGCATCATGACTGCGCCTGTATAGACCACGATCTGAACAATTCCCAAAAAGAGTGCATCTTGAGCGATATAAAAGATGGCAAGAATTACCATCACTGATGCAAGCAATAGCGCTGAGTGAACAGCTTTTTTCATAAATAACATCCCAAGAGCAGCAATCACTGCAATAGGTGCAAGAATCCAGAACTGAACCGCTTCTGGTGTCGCGGTTTGCCCAAGTGCAAGTGATTGGTTAAACATTACTTACCAATCTCCTGCGAAGGATGAGAACCAGTGATTTGGCCTTTGTAGTAATCAATATGCGTTGTTCCTGGATACATGGCATGAGGAGCTTCGATCATTCCTTGGCGCAGCGGGGCTAACAGATCTTCCTTTTCAAAAATTAATTTTTCGCGTGAATCATCTGCTAATTCATATTCATTTGTCATGGTTAGGGCGCGTGTAGGACAAGCCTCAATGCATAGACCACAGAAAATACAACGAAGGTAATTGATTTGATAAATCTGGCCGTATCTCTCACCTGGCGAGAAGCGTTCTTCTTCAGTGTTATCCGCGCCTTCAACATAAATCGCATCTGCTGGACATGCCCAAGCGCATAGCTCACAACCAATGCATTTTTCTAAACCATCTTCATAGCGATTGAGTTGATGGCGGCCATGAAAACGCTCTGCAGTTGGTTCTTTCACTTCTGGATATTGAACTGTATTGACCTTCTTAAACATGGTTGCAAAAGTCACCCAGAAACCGAGCAATTGCTTTGCAAAACTACTTGGGCGCTCAGTCATTGATCTCACTCCTCTGGACATAAGTTATGCGTGATTGACCAGGTATTGCGGGCACTGGGAATGATGGGGCAGGTAGATCTGGCAAGACATCACTTTCTTCGAGTTTGATCTTTGCACGATCAAAGAGAGTCAAGACTAAGAAGATCACAATGATGACGCCGACCGTGAAGGAAGCAACTACTAAACGAGGGAAATTATGTGCTGACATCAAGCGAAGTGTTGCAAGGATCATAATCCACGCCAAGCTTGAAGGAATTAATACCTTCCAACCAAACTTCATAAATTGGTCATAGCGAAGCCTTGGAAGTGTTCCGCGGAGCCAGACAAATACAAAGAAGAATGAAATAACTTTGCCAAAGAACCAGAAAAGTGTGAACCAACCGCCCAGCCAACTCTCTGTAAAGCCAAGCCCAGGTAGCGCGTGATAGCCGCCAAGAAACAAGGTTGTGGCGAGAGCTGAAACTGCAACGATGTTGACGTATTCAGCTAAAAAGAAAAGCGCAAACTTAAGTGAGGAGTACTCAGTATGGAATCCTCCAACAAGTTCTCCTTCAGCTTCAGCGAGGTCGAATGGGGCGCGATTTGTCTCTCCCACCATAGAGATTGAATAAATAACAAAAGAAGGAAAGAGCACAACAGCAAACCAATAATGATGCTGCGCAGCAACAATTTCACTCGTCGACATAGAGCCCGAATAAATAAAGACAGCCACGAGCGAAAGACCCATAGCAACTTCATAGGAGATAACCTGAGCACTTGAACGAAGTCCGCCAAGAAGTGGATATGTTGACCCAGATGACCAGCCAGCTAAAACAATCCCATAGACGCCAACAGAGGCAATCGCAAGAATATAGAGCACGCCAACTGGAAGATCAGTGAGCTGCATAATTGTCTGGTGACCGAAGAAGTTCACCTTCCCAGTCAAAGGAATAACTGCGAAAGACATAAAGCAGGCGGTTGCAGAAATAATCGGCGCAATGACAAAAACTATCTTGTCAGCGGCTGCAGGGATGAGATCTTCTTTCAAAGCCAACTTCACACCATCAGCAAGTGCTTGAAGTAAACCAAACTTTCCTACGCGGTTTGGTCCTAGGCGCTGCTGCATACGAGCAACGAGCCTTCGCTCCCCCCACACAGACATCAGTGTGAGAACAACGCAGATAACAAAAATAAGAAGCGCTTTGACCAAAATAACCCAACCTGGGTCTGCTCCTAATATCGCTGTGTTATTCATGCTTTTGTCACCGTAACAGATCCAGATGTAAAACCAAGGTTTGCTATGACTTGTGATCCTTCAGAATTACGTGGAACCCAAACAAGATTATCCGCAATCTGATCAACAATCACGGGAAGAGTAAGTGACCCTAAAGCACTTGATATCTTTACTTGATCTCCATCGCTCACTCCAAGCTTTGATGCATGAGATGCTGAGATGTGCGCTGCAGCTTTATGAGCAGTTCCGGCAAGATTTGTCTCTCCACTTTGAAGTGTTCCAAGATCAAGAAGCAAACGCCATGAAACTAAAGTCAGATCAGTTGGCGCCGGAGTTGGACTTACTGAAGTAAATGATGCATCTGCCCCGTCCCACTTGCCAAGAGAAGCAATCTCTCGCGCAGTAGCGGCAATCGAATCAAGTCCAATAGGTGAGCCAAGTTCATCGGCGAGCATAGAAAGAATGCGAAGATCACTACGTGATTGAGCGTCTTCAACTGCCTTTTCAAATGAGCGTGGCTTGCCACTCCAATCAAGGAATGATCCGGCCTTCTCAACTACCGCTGCAACAGGAAGTACAACATCTGCAACCGCTGTAACGGCGCTATGTGAAATCTCTAAAGAAACAACAAACGAATTAAGCATCTGAGAAAGTGCCTCGGCTGAAATATCTAACGGGTCAACACCGCCAAGTACAACTGCATCAAGTGAGCGATTGCTCAGACTATGCAAAATCTGTGAAGTTGAGCGTCCTGGTTCTGCTGGAAGCGTTCCAACTCCCCACGCGGTTGCAACATCTACACGAGCAGAAGAATCAGAAACAGGACGCGCTCCTGGAAGAAGTGTTCCAAGTGCGCCAGATGCAATAGCTCCTGGTTCACCCGCACGACGTGGGATCCACGCAAGTTTTGCGCCAGATGATTTGGAGAGTGCAACAGCTTGGCTCAGTAGCCCTGGTGTTTCAGCAGCGCGCTCACCGACAATAATAACACTCTTATTTGTTAAGCCTGGGATGCCGGAAACACTGGCAACTAACTTTGCTTTAAGTTTCTTAGATCCGCGGCTTGCAATCGGTGCGTCAGAGATTACAGCGAGTCCACGCTTTCTGACTTGGCGATAAATGCGCAAGAAAACAATCGGAGATTCTTCTTCTGGTTCAAAGCCGATAAGTGCAACAGTATCTGCAGCATCAATATCAAGATAGTTTGTGGAAAGCTTTGGAGCAACTGAGGTTAGGAAACTTCTCTCCTCTTCAGTATGAGGGCGAGCACGGAAATCAATATCGTTTGTACCAAGTGCAACGCGGGCAAACTTGCTATAAGCATATGCATCTTCAACTGTTGCGCGCCCACCGACCAATATGCCAACCTTCTTATTTTTAAGTCCTGCTGCCGCTGCAGCTAAAGCTTCTGGCCACGATGCCTCGTGTAATTCACCGTCTGCTCCTCGGACCATAGGCGTCTTCACGCGCTCACGGCTTGTGAGATATTTAAATGCCCAACGACCCTTGTCGCAGTTCCACTCCTGATTGACCTCTGCATCATCGCCTGCAAGACGGCGAAGTGTCTTTCCGCGGCGCATATCAGTACGCATATCGCAACCAGATGCGCAGTGCTCGCAAGCAGAATTAACTGAAATCAAATCAAATGGACGTGCACGGAAACGATAAGAAGCACCGGTGAGGGCGCCAACTGGGCAGATTTGAACAGTATTGCCTGAGTAATAAGACTCAAAAGGATCCTTCTCGTAAATTCCTACTTGCTGTAAGGCCCCGCGTTCATTGAGAGTAATGAAAGGATCTCCAGCAATTTCCTCTGAAAAACGTGTGCAACGAGCACAGAGAACACAACGCTCACGGTCTAGAAGTACTTGGGAGCTAATGTTGATTGGCTTTTCATACGTGCGCTTTTCGCCTTCAAAACGTGACTCTGCTCGGCCTGCAGTCATTGCTTGGTTTTGAAGTGGACACTCACCACCCTTGTCACATACTGGACAATCAAGAGGGTGATTAATAAGTAAGAACTCCATGATGCCTGCTTGCGCTTTTTCAGCTGTTTCAGAAGTGAGTTGCGTCTTCACAACCATTCCATTTTCAACAGGCATTGTGCAAGAGGCCTGTGGCTTTGGAAAAGCACGACCATTTACTTCAACATCAACCAAACACTGACGACATGCACCAGCTGGAGCTAGAAGTGGATGATCACAAAACCTAGGAATTTGAATGCCAAGCTTTTCTGCAGCGCGAATAATCAAAGTTCCCTTTGGTACCTGCACCTCAATGCCATCGATGATTGCGCTGACAGTCTCAACTGCAGTTACTGCTTGCTCAGGAGTCACTTCGCACCAACCGCATCAAAAAGTGTTGAGGCAACTGGATCAAACGGACAGCCGCCATTTGTTTGGTGAGCAATATATTCAGAACGGAAATACTTAAGCGTTGAAATAATCGGAGCAACTGCGCCATCAGCTAATGCGCAAAATGAGCGACCAGCAATGTTGTCGCAGAGATCAAGAAGCTTGTCTAGATCTGCTTCAGTGCCTTTTCCTGCTTCTAAGTCTTCGAGCATCTGAACGAGCCACCACGTTCCCTCGCGGCAAGGTGTGCACTTTCCGCATGACTCATGCTTATAGAACTCACTCCAGCGAAGGGCTGCTCTAACAACACAAGTTGTTTCATCAAATATTTGAAGTGCTTTTGTTCCAAGCATCGAACCAGCTGCAGATACACCTTCATAATCGAGCGGAGTATCTAAATGCTCTGCTGTAAATATTGGTGTGGAGGATCCACCAGGAGTCCAGAACTTCAATTGATGTCCCTCGCGAATACCGCCAGCGAGTTCAAGAATTTCACGCAAAGTAATTCCAAGAGGCGCTTCAAATTGTCCAGGGTTTTTCACATGGCCAGAAAGTGAGTACAAGGTGAAGCCCTTGCTCTTCTCTGTTCCCATGCTCTGGAACCACTCAACACCGTTATTAATAATTGCTGGAACTGAGGCAATGGATTCAACGTTATTAACAACAGTAGGCATCGCATACAAACCAGCGATAGCAGGAAACGGTGGACGAAGGCGTGGTTGTCCGCGGAATCCTTCAAGTGAATCAAGTAGCGCTGTCTCTTCACCGCAGATGTAAGCACCCGCTCCGGCATGAAGTGTGAGCTCTAAGTCATATCCCTTCCCAAGAATATTCTTACCTAAATATCCTGACTTGTAAGCATCTGCAATAGCTTGTTGCAAGCGGCGAACTACATGCACAACTTCCCCGCGCACATAGATAAATGCATGATTTGCGCGGATTGCGTATGAACCAATAATGATTCCCTCAATGAGTACATGTGGATTAGCAAGAAGAAGTGGCATGTCTTTGCATGTTCCAGGTTCTGACTCATCCGCATTAACAACTAAATAATGCGCCTTGTTATCTCCTTGTGGAATAAATGACCACTTATTTCCTGTTGGGAAACCTGCGCCGCCGCGGCCGCGCAGCCCTGAATCTTTAATTGTTGTAATCACATCATCTGCGCTCATACCGAGGGCTTTTGCAATTGCGTTATAGCCACCATTGCGCTTGTAGCCATCGATTGTGAATGAATCCGCTTGATCCCATGCGGCAGATAGAACTGGAGTGAGCTTGCTCATTTTTTACCCCCTGCCGATTTAGAAACCTTAAGACCGCGTAGTGTCGCTTCTCCTGCTTGAACACCTTCACCACTTAAACCATCAGAAATTCCCGCAAGAACAGCTGAGTTCTCTTTCCATGTGCGAAGTTTCTTTGGACCACGTGTTGGCGCTGGAGGATTTCCTGCGCGCGCACCATCTACTAATTCACGAAGTGATTCTGGTGTTTGATTGTCATAAAACTCCCAATTGACCATAACAACTGGTGCGTAATCACATGCGGCGTTGCACTCAATACGCTCCAGTGAAACTTTGCCATCTGGTGTTGTCTCATGGTTGCCAATACCTAGGCGATCACAGGCAGTTTTATAGAGTTCATCGCCGCCCATAACAGCGCAGAGTGTGTTCACACACACTCCAACGTGATACTCACCGACTGGCGCGCTCTTGTATTGAGTATAAAAAGATGAAACTGCAGTGACTTCGGCAGTTGAAAGATCAAGCTTCTCGGCAATCATTTCGATTCCGCGCTCAGTCACATAACCATCAATAGATTGAACAAAATGAAGCAGCGGCATGATTGCAGAACGTGATTTTGGATAGCGCGCAATAATCTGATCCATTGTTGCTAGCTCTTCATTTGTAAACATCAGCGGTCCACACCACCCATCACAGGATCGATGGAAGCAACGGCGGCAACAACGTCAGCGATCATGCTGCCTTCACACATGGCAGAGAGTGATTGCAGGTTATTAAATGATGGCTCACGAAAGTGCATGCGATACGGACGTGTTCCACCATCTGAAACCATGTGGACGCCCGTCTCACCGCGAGGGGATTCAACAGATGTATACACCTGTCCAGCTGGAACTCTGAATCCTTCAGTCACAATCTTGAAATGGTGAATCAAAGATTCCATAGATTCACCCATAATCTTTGCAATGTGCTCTTTTGAATTACCCATTCCATCTTGATCAATATTGAGATCTGCTGGCCAACCGATCTTGGCATCATCAATCATGACCGGAGCGCCCTCTAGCTTTTCAAGCTTGTCACAACATTGTTCAACAATGCGCAGTGATTGCTCAAGCTCACCCATACGAATAAGGAATCTTCCATAAACATCGCAGGTATCAGTAGTAATCACATCAAAATCATAATTTTCATATCCACAATATGGCTGGTTTTTACGTAGATCCCATGGCATTCCCGTTGACCTAAGAACAGGGCCTGTGACACCAAGAGTGATGCATCCTGCAAGATCCAAGTAGCCAACGCCCTGTGTGCGCTTCATCCAGATGGAGTTTCCGATCAGAAGCTTCTCATTGTCTTTAAAGTTATGACGAAGTTCTTTAATAGTCTGGCGAATCTTTGTTAGGCCACCCTCTGGAAGATCTTGAGCAACTCCTCCTGGGCGCACGTAGGCCATATTCATGCGAAGTCCTGAGATCATTTCAAAGATATCGAGAACCTTCTCGCGCTCACGGAAAGCAAAGATCATCGGTGAAAGTGCGCCTAGTTCGAGCGCACCTGTGCCGAGAGCAACCATGTGGGATGAGATTCGATTGAACTCCATCATCATCACACGAATGACCGTTGCGCGCTCTGGCATGACATCTGTGATGCCAAGAAGCTTTTCAACGCCTAAGCAATATGCGGTTTCGTTAAAGATTGGCGCCAAGTAATCCATGCGGGTAACAAATGTTGTGCCCTGAGTCCATGAGCGGTACTCAGTATTTTTTTCAATTCCTGTGTGAAGATAACCAATTCCACAACGGGCCTCAGTAATTGTTTCGCCCTCTAATTCAAGAACTAGGCGCAGCACACCGTGTGTTGAAGGGTGCTGTGGTCCCATGTTAACGACAACGCGTTCTTCCTTTGTTGAACCAATTTCAGCAACAAGGGAATCCCAATCATTTCCTGTAACAGAGTAGATACGACCTTCAGTCGTATCAGCAAAGGATGCGTATGGATCGTGCGTTGTACTCATCGATATGACCTGCGCTCTGATGGTGGTGGAACAGTTGCGCCTTTATATTCAACTGGAATGCCGCCCAATGGGTAATCCTTACGTTGTGGATGTCCATCCCAATCATCTGGCATCAAAATTCTTGTAAGCCCAGGATGTCCATCAAAAATAATTCCAAACATGTCAAAAGTTTCGCGCTCGTGCCAATTATTTCCAGCCCATAGTTCAATAAGAGAAGGAAGGTGGGGATTGGAATCAGGAACGCTCACTTCGATACGAATGCGGCGGTTATGCGTCATGGATAGAAGTGGATAAACACAATGCAATTCACGGTTCTTATCTTCTGGGTAGTGAACGCCATTTACTCCTAGGCAAACTTCAAAGGCAAGGGAAGGCGTATCTCGAAGTGCTTTTGCTACATCAAATAGCTTTGCGCTCTTCACGTGAAGTGTGAGCTCCCCGCGGTCAATCACTACCTTTTCAATTGCTTCACTGAAATCTGGATAAGCGCGTTCTAATTCATCTGCAATCTCATCAAAGTAACCGCCATAAGGGCGCTCTGTTGAACCTGGGAGAGTCGATGTGCGAACGAGGCCTCCGTAACCAGAGGTATCACCTGTTCCATGCACTCCAAATGAGCCGTGATCTTTACTCATCGCTTCATTAATCCTTGAATTTGAAATGTAGGAGTAGATGCCATCGCGGCTGCCTCCACTGCGCGAATGACTTCCTCGCGGTTAGCACCTAGCTTCTCGTTGCTGATCTGCTCATGTAATTTCAAAATTGCATCCATCAACATCTCTGGACGAGGAGGGCAACCAGGAAGATAAATATCTACAGGCACAACATGGTCAACGCCTTGCACGATGGCGTAGTTATTAAACATTCCACCAGAAGATGCGCACGCACCCATGGAGATAACCCACTTTGGCGCAGCCATCTGGTCATAAACCTGACGAAGAACTGGCGCCATCTTGTTTGAAACACGCCCCGCAACGATCATGAGATCTGCTTGACGTGGTGAGGGACGGAAAACCTCCATACCAAAACGCGCTAAGTCATAACGACCTGCGCCCACTGCCATCATTTCAATTGCGCAGCAAGCAAGTCCAAATGTTGCAGGCCAGAGAGATCCTTTGCGCATGTAGCCAGCAAGGTTTTCAACTGTGGTCAGAACAATTCCGCTAGGTAGTTGCTCTTCTAATCCCATTCCAAACCACCTCTGCGCCAGACATAGGCGTATGCAACAAACACTGTGAGAATGAAAATCAACATCTCGACGAGTCCAAAGAGGCCCATCTGATTAAATGAAACAGCCCATGGATATAAGAAAACTATTTCAATATCAAAAACAATAAAGAGCATTGCGGTGAGGAAATATTTGACTGGAAAACGACCACCTTCAGCAGCTTGTGGTGAAGGTTCTATTCCACATTCATATGCATCTGCTTTTGATTTGTTATAACGCTTAGGGCCTGTAAGTGCTCCTGCGAGAACTGAGAATCCTGCGAAGCCAAAACCGATGGCCCCGATAACTAGAATCGGTACATATGGATTCACAGTGCCGACTATAGAGCGACCCTGAGCCCCTGAATAGGAACTGTGGCGCTGATCACTTGAATAATGAGTGAAATTCCTACTTTTGAAGAAGGCCCAAAACGCTCTTTCCCAATGTGAAGGGGTCAATGGGGTGGGCGACTACTGCATCTGCCCCTGACCACTTGGCAAGCCACTTATCTGGAGACCTTTGGATGATCACCATGATGGGTGGGCAATCTGCCATCTCATCTCGAAGTTGGTGGGCAATTCCCATGCCACCTTCTGGAACGGCTTCGCTATCTAATATGAATAGGTCAACTTTCTTTTTATCATCCACATATTGACGAAGAGCTGGGGCTGTAGCGAATTCAACAATTTTATGCGCTGACACTTCCCCTGAAAGTTTTGTGCCAAGGGCAGAAATAACAGCGTGACGAACGCTCTTATCATCTGAATAAACAATGATTGTTGGGCTCGGAACATAACTTGCCGCTTGACGAATTGCCTCTGGATCCCCGTATACGGGTTCCGCGCCGGTCAGTACTTCTGCTTCGCTCATATTGGAAGTTTACACAACCTCAAAGGATCTACAAGAGCGCTAGTTCTTGCGCCTTTGTCACTGCAGTTTGCCTGGAGTCCACCTTAAGTTTGCGGTAGACGCTTTTGAGGTGGCTCTTAATGGTGTTATTGGAGATATGTAAATTTGCGGCAATTTGGGTAATAGGCAGACCTGTAGAAAGGCGGCGCAAAATATCAAGCTCACGCTTTGTGAGTGAGTGATTCGCAAGCTTGCCCAAGGACAATGCGCTCTGTGAATGGGCACGTATTTTCTTTGCCAATTGCTCAAGAAAAATAGTGGGTTCCCCGGAGGCTAAGTCAACAATCAGGGATTTCACAGTAGGAGTTTGTAGGAGAAATATCTGGAAGTAACCATTATCTATTCCTAAGTTAATTGCTGTCCTTAAATGCTCCTTCGCCAGAGAAGGTTGATCCTTATAAATTTCTGTGCTTATAAGTGCTTTATTGATTTTGTTTCGTATGGTGTTCTCTCTATATGTACTCAAAATGGCCTTTGCCCTCGTGGGGCTTTGCATTGCTTCATAAGCACTTAGAAAAGCAATCGTTGTATCAGTTTGAGGCATTCTGAACAAAAGCTCTTTGATTCTCTCAGTATCAGCTAGAGCCACCCGGATGAGAAGTTCATGCTCATCAATAATTCGAGAAATCTCTGAAGAGTATTTTTGCACAGGAACTAATTCACGCGCTTGAGTAATTTCATTGAGTGCGAGAGAGCCACGGCCTGTGTGTGAAAGTATGAGCGCTTTTTTAGCCATGAGGGCGATAAGCCATGGCGTGATCGCGAACTTAGAGGCAAGTTTAATATATTCATCACACATTGCCAGAGCCTCTTCCAGCTCACCCTTTTCACGATGCACTTCTGCCAGACAATAGGCGGCAGGGAAGGGCACAAAAATCCCGCTGGGCTTTTGCTTTAAAGAGCTGATTATTGCAAGTCTTGCATTCTCACGGGCAACGTCTAGTTCACCAGTGCCCAATGAATAAAGTGCTTTAATAGAAGGAAGGTAAATACTATTAGAAGGGTCCGTTGCATTAATTCTTACCTGAGTTGCCATCTCTAATGCAGTCTTGAGATTAACCTCATCTTCCAAAAGAAAAGCTGCACTTGCAACCATTTGAAGGATAACAAGTTGTCTTGCAAACTCTAAGTCACCTAGCGAACGGTCTCCCTCGGGGACGCCAAGACCACTTCTAATAGTTGAAGAGAGACGACCTTTAAGGAAATCAATTGCGTTTTCAGTTGTTTGAATATCCGCAGGCGCACCAATGCGCATTGGATCTGCTGATGTCATTGACCCAAATTGATTCATGTACCGCAGTAGTTTGCTCTCTGCTTCATCTAAATTACCACTGGTTGCCTCCAAATAAGCAAAAAAGATTAACTTACGCTCTTCATCAAATTTAAGGCTAGAGGCAACCATTTCTACAAATCTATTTACTTCTAATTTCTTGCCAGAAAATAAAAGCCTACGAATATTTGTAATTATGAAATTCTCTGCATTTTCAACTTCTCCAGCAAGTAAGAAGAGCTCAAATGCCCGATATGGGTCAGATTCTTTGACGATTTCAAGCGCACGCAGTGCACGCTCCTTTACGCCATCGTAATCCCGAAGTAAGACCTTTCGAATGTGTTGTAGAAGAAGTGAGTTAATCGTGAAAACTTCTTCGCCGTAATTTCTCACAGAAATAAAGGCGCCATCTATGGCCATATTTCGAAGACGTATAGCTGCATCAGTACCCAGATTGAGTTTAACTAACTCACTCTCGGTTACATCATCTAGTAGTGCAATTGAAAATAGTAAATCTCGATCGGCTGCTGAAAAAGAATCAAGTGTTGCTTCGATGATTTTTTCTTCTGACTGTGGCAGATCCCTGAGATATTCCGCATTATTGCCCTTTTCTAAAAATAATTTTAAGAGCATTTGAGTTCCAGCCGGCCAGCCGTCAGTTGAAGTTAGCGCAAGCTTGACTTCAGCACCTTTGCTCTCTAGGCCACGTGATTTCAAAAGTGCGCTAATCTCATGGTCGGTGAATCGTAAGTCCTTCGCTGTAAAATATGTCACCATGCCTAAATTTGCAGCATAAGTGAAGCTTGATTTAGGTGTGGTTCTTCGTATTGTCAAAGTTTTAACGTTTGTTGGTGCATTTGATAGCCATGCTTGATTGAGATTTTCTACTTCGGCTCCTGTTAAATCACCCATATTGTCAAAGACAATTCGCACTTCAGGTCCTAGTTCCATCAACTCATTTGAGAAAGATTGAGTAACTTTTGAAGTATCCAAATTAGTTTCAGGTAAATCTTCTGCCCATGAACAAAAATCTGGCTTTATTTTCCGAAGTCCCTCAATGATGTGAAACAAAACATCGCGCGCAGAGTCTCCAGCTTCAATTGTGTACCAAGCCGTAATCTCAGGTTTTTGGTTTGCCCACTGCGTTGCAATTTCTGTCTTTCCAAAACCGCTTGGCGCGACGAATAAGAATGCATGGGGCGCAGGCTTATCAAGCTTTGCAAGCATCTCTTCTCTGACGATGAAGTAAGGATTAGATTGCGGGATCGCGATTCTGCTGAGGGAAACCCCAGCAAGTGTCTCTCTCTTGCTTTCCAATTACTTATCCCCCCCCCCGTGCGTTAAGGGTTTAATCATCCCTTGGGGTGGGGTGAATGAGTAGAGGAAATGATGGGTAGGGGTGAGAAACACCCTTTAAATCACCCGCAGGGCTCCAATCGCATGCTCTGGCACAAAGGGACGAGTAGGTTTTTGAAATTCAACTGGCTCGTACTTGCTGCCTTGAAGTGGGCGGGGATCAACGCTTCCCTTATTTGGCCACATCGACATTGCTCGCTCTGCTTGGGCCGTAATCGTTAAAGATGGATTCACTCCAAGGTTTGCAGTAACAGATGCCCCATCAACGACATGAAGTGTTGGGTAGTTCCAAACGCGGTGATAGGGATCAATCACGCCAGTGGCTGGTGAATCCCCGATAACGCAACCCCCTACGAAGTGAGCGGTAAAGGGCGCACCTACAAGATCTCCAATATGCCCGCCGGCCATGCCGCCGTTTTTCTCTGCAATCCTGCGCACGACTTCATTCGCTGCAGGAATATATGTGGCATTGGGTTTATCTGAATCATTCTTTGATGTTAGGCGCCATCCAAAGGGGCCTTTCTTTGCTGAAACTTTTAGAGATGAATCAACGTTCTGCATGACAAGAGCGATAACTGTGCGCTGAGACCACTGGCGCACATTGAGTACGCGAGCAAGTTGGCCTGGATGGCGAAGAACTGTTGAGAGCCACTGGCGGCGTCTTTCACCTAAGTTCTCTCCATCTGTCATCACTGTTTGAAGTAGCCCCATCACATTGCTACCAATGCCATATCGCACAGGTTCAACGTGAGTGTGATCATCTGGAAAAAATGATGAGGTAATAGCAGAACCTTTGCTGTAGTCAATGCTGGTATCTGGCATCAGAGCCCCAGTAAGTGCCTCACTATTTGTGCGAGAGAGTTTGCCAAGAAAGTCAGAGATTTTAGGCAGCACTCCACTTGCCTTCATCGTGTGAAGTAATTTTTGGGTGTTATATGTGCCTGCAGCAACGATCACTTGTGAAGCGGTAAATACGCGCTTGCGGGGCAACCAGGATGAACTCTTGCGCGCATAGATGCGCCAGCTGCCATCTGAGCGTTCTTCAATTCTTGTCACTGTGTGTTCGGGAAACACTTGAGTTCCTGCAGATTCAGCAAGGCCCAGATAATTCTTTGGCAGTGTGTTCTTTGCATTAAATCTGCAACCACTCATGCATGCACCACACTGCATGCAACCAGAGCGTTCTGGTCCAACTCCGCCAAAGAATGGATCTTTGTGAGTTACTCCTGGTCCTTCTCCGAAATAAACACCCAGGGGCGCCATACGAAATGTGTGGCCGACGCCCATTTCAATCGCCGCATCTTTCATTGCTTGATCAGATGGTGAGAAGTATGGATTATCAGCAACGCCTAAAACTCTTGAGGCTTGGTCATACCAAGGAAGCAATTCCTTTTTCCAGTCTGTGATGTGGCGCCATTGCGAATCATTAAAATAGGTATCGGGCGGAATATAAAGAGTGTTGGCATAAACAAGTGATCCACCGCCCACACCTGCGCCAGCTAAAACAAGTACGTCAGGCAGGACGTGAATTCGCTGAATTCCTTTTAACCCAAGGCGAGGAAAATAAAGAAACTTTCTAATACGCCAAGAAGTCTTGGGGAAATCTTTATCGCTAAACCTTTTGCCTGCCTCAATTACAGCGACGCTGTAACCCTTTTCAGTTAGACGAAGCGCGCTGACAGAACCGCCAAACCCAGATCCGATGACCAGGACGTCGAAGTCGCGCTTTGCCATGGCTTATTCATACCAAGTAATCAGCAAAGAAAGTATGAGTTTGGAAGAGGTAAATGGAGCCCCCCGTCAGGATTGAACTGACGACCTTCCGCTTACAAGGCGGATGCTCTACCACTGAGCTAGGGAGGCGTACTGAAGTAAAA
>Ga0208389_1000378_pt1 | contig 23815 bp, 36 predicted proteins | sample CryBogCBH12Aug09_FD_184625 | JGI IMG/M metagenome (GOLD analysis project Ga0208389, IMG submission 184625) | Freshwater microbial communities from Crystal Bog, Wisconsin, USA - CBH12Aug09 (SPAdes) (version 2) | ecosystem: Environmental > Aquatic > Freshwater > Lake | place: Crystal Bog... | reverse complement strand
CCTTACGCGAATTCGCTGACGTTCAGATTGAACACGATGGTCTCGAATCCGTACTGCGGGGTGTAAGCCACCTGTAAGCCGCCGTAGATGCCATTGGCATAGTCGGAGGGGTTCAGGGCCGTATAGATCGCAAACGGGACCGCATTGACAACAAAGTTACCCGCATAGACACCAAGGCCGACATTGGTAGCAAAGGTCGTTGGATCGAGTTCGACCTGAATGACCTGGCCCAAAGCGAGGCCCGAAGCAATCGCCGTGTTACCCACCTGAACGACCGTCTGCTGAAGTCGATCAATGCCGTTCTGGTTGTAATAAAGCGGAGACAGCGGGTTATTTGAACCATTGATGACGGTATTGGAGATCGCCTGATTGGATTCGATCTGTACCCAGTCGATTGAATACGCGACATTTGCCGGAGTGCCATCCAGATTTTTGCCTTGAACCAGAATCGTGTTGGTGATGCCACCTTCTGCGCCGGTTGCTACAAAGTTGATATTCCCCGCAGTGAACGCGGTAATTAGCGATGCAGGAAGCGGGCTATAAGCCGTGACACCATTCAGGAAGGTGTACGAACTTGGCGGCAAGCGATTGGTCGGAGTCGGAACGAACGCCGTAATGTATTCCACCCAAGACGTTACATCTAATTCGGTCAGAGGCGATGCGCTCGGTGACTGAATCATGGCGAACGTATTCTTGAGCGTGTTCTGAGTTGCCCAATAGGTGTACGTCGAGAGGCTCACAGGCAAGTAGAACTTGATGAGAGCGTTCAGCGTATTGTGAAGCAAAAGGAACGCGGGGAGATCGGTCTGATCCGCATCCATGCCGGGCAAGAACGTCCAGTTGTAGATCGTCTGCGGGTTTGCCACAAGATAGGTCTGCAAATTGGTCGTAACGGTCGCGGTCGTTGCGCTTCCGGCTTCGAATACATAGTAGCCGGTGCCGATATTGCCCTGTGCCCACCAAGTATCGTCATTGGCGGTCAGGTAAATCTGCGGGCCGGTCAGTACGGTTCCGAATACGGTTGCGGTTCCGGGGTTGGTCGCAAGGCCGTAGTTAAGTTCCGTGGTAGTAGCCGAGGTCGCGGTAAACGTCCCGTTGTATCCCGCCGGGGTCATGCCGGAGACTTGAATCTTGGTGGTCTGTCCTACCGGAATCCCATGAGGATTCGTGGTGGTCAGGGTAGCGACACCCGTAGTCCACGTCAGGGATGAAATGTCATACGCGGGGACAAGGTAGGTTGCCAAGTCTCCCGGCGCGGCGATGAACTGAACGGTTCCGGTCGCGATAGTGGTCCCGCCCATAGAAACGACAGCGGCAATCTGCTGAAGTTTGCTGGGTACGGGAGCTACCGTTTCCGATACGTTCAGTTGAACGATTCGGTTGTAATAGCTAGGCATCGATATCCCCTAATTAAGACCAAGAAATCGCAAGGGTCTGGCCGGTGCCGGGAACAACAACGATGCCCTTGGTGGTTTTGAAGTTGATCGCATAGGTTCCAACGGTATCCGGGATGACCGCGATTTCATTCGCCGCCGCCGCGCCGCCTACCGTGGCAACGTCATAAACGGCTCCGGTCGCTGAACCCGCAACCAGTACGGATACGGTCGCAACAAAGCCGCCGCTGGCTTTAACGAGGGTGCCTGAAGTGATGTTCAGGGTGTTCTGAGTGCCGGTGGCAAGATTCTGAGTCAGAAATGGACCTTGGGGCATGATATTTCTCCTTAATCGGGATTGATCTGGACAGTCGGTGGTAGACAGGTCGATATGATCTGGTCGATAGAATCGTACACCGCTGACTGGTTATACGAAACGTCAAGCTCGATGATCTTCTGTTGAGCGAGAACATTCAATTCAGATTGAATGCGCTTGCCATCCTTCACAGTAATACCCATCTGCATAATGCCGAACAAGCCGGACATTGATTGATTCTGAAGGTATTGCACGAAGTTCTGAATGTCTCGATTCAAAAGCCCGTAGGTGATGAATCGAACGTGATCCCGCATGAGTTGCCATGTGTTATCGCCATCTTCCCATGCAATCGGCTGAAGCATCGACGTATCGTCGGCTTGGATATCACAGACGATATAGGGCGGTGTCAGGTTTTCGGGGACCAAGTAGGACGGATAGACCTGACCATAGGCGTTCAGCGAAATCCAAATGGGAAGTGAGTTGGATACGATAGGCGATGCCGGAAGGTCAGAGACAGATTGAATGATCTGCGTCCGCATTTCCGGGTAGACCGCTTGGCCGAAGTAATGCCAAAGCCCCGCTTGCTCATACCGATTCGCATGACTTGAGAAGCTGAATTCAAAGTCATCCCATTGGCCGACCAATAGCTGATCGGGCTGAAGATCGTTGAAATCAGCGACTTCTGTGGGAGTCGTGAAAACGACATTCTGGTACGCGATGGTTTTATCGACTTCCTGTCTCTGGTCCGTTGCATAGTGCAAGGAGCCTGACACCTGAATCGGGGCCACGGTCGTTTCGAGTACCCAAAAAACGTATCCGTCATAGGGCAGAATCACGCGCTTGTAGGTGTTGAACGTAACGACCTGATTCTGGTCAATGACGTTCAGGCCCGTATTCAGGACCGCCGCGAGTGAGTTATTCGGGAAGTTGCCGGTGAGGTCAATCATCTTTCAGCACCACGCGAATAGATCGCTGATAGATGCCGCTGTCGATGAATGAGGGACGTTCAACCCCGGAGACCTTAGCCTTCCCCCGCCGTTTGCCACTCTTGAATCGTAAACTGACTCCCATGAGCGCGGCTTTCGTCGGGACAAGAGGTGGCCCGATCCATTGATCGAACTTGCGCTGTGAGATGGAACTCTTGAGATCATGTTCGATTCCGGAGAGGGACATTTTCTTTCGGATCGGTGTCCGGCGCATCAGGTTGTCAGAAAGGCGTTCTGCAATCTCTTGAGCCACGAACTCGCCCTGATTGGCAAGGTAAGTGCCCATGATGTGATATTTGCTCTCAAGCCGGTTCGCGACTTCCCCAGTCGTGACTGATTCCTTCTTGCTGTAAGGAACATCCCAAACCCCAAAGATGAGCTTCATGCGATCCCCGTCAGGCTGATCGAGCCAAGGTCTTGAACGATGCTTAGATAGGTTTGCCCGTAAGGGGTCTTGAGTTGGCTCAAGTTGGCTATCGTCAGGCCCTTGAAAGCGTCAGGGACAACCAACGTGGAGTTAGTCGACTCATCCCCTGCTGACTGAACCACGCCCGGCACCAATGCCTTGAGTTGGTACTTTTGCTGAACTTGAGCAAAGAATTCCGGGTATTGAGTGCTGGTGTTCGTCGCATCAGTCCCGTAGACGAGAACCATGTGTGTTGCGAGGTTATAAACCGCCGTGTCGTACAGGAACTCGCCCGGAGTCTGCGGAATGACGAATAGAAGATCGCTGACCGTGTTGATCGAGAAGTTATAGGCGAACTGAATGACCGGGGCATCGTCCGGAAGGATCGTGTCATCGATTCCCGCGATGTTTCGCAGGAACCAAAGAAAGCCATTCAGTGAGGGGCCGTTCATTTCTTGATCTTGGTCTTGAAGGTCTGGTTAATGAGCTTCTTGTCCTTGAGGGCAAGTTCTTTCGGCGCTTGCTCTTCGATATCGATCCCGATTTCATTCACGCCTTCGAACAGGCCGGTCTGGTCCTGCTCTGCGGTCTTTGCAAATGCGTAAGCGGTCTTTTCCTTGGCAAGCTGAACTTGTCTGCGCCGGATTTCGTCGTTGATTTCCTGCGCGATGCCATAGACCTCCGGGGGCAAATGCTCATCGAGTGAATACACCAGACGGAGCATATCGCCTTCAAAATTATGAGCCTTAAGTTCTTCGAAGCTCTTCATGCCGTAACGCGCATGATGGTCAATGACGGACCTGACAATCTCCGGGGACTTATCCCGGATGACTTGAATTTGCTGGCCGGTCTTAATGTCCGTCTTAAAGATTTGCGGGTTTTCACCCTCTCTCCAATAAAAAATATGGTCTTGATCTGATACGTTCGCGATGAACAGATTCATGTTTGCTTCCCTTATTAAGTGATGGGGCCAGTCGCCCGGCCCCGATCAAATGGTCTTACTGGTAGATCATCGAAAGGATGACAACACCCTGAGAGCGAATACCCCAACCCGGCGTTGCTTTCAATTCAGAAACAACGTCAAGTGCGCCTCCGGCAATCGGAGTCGGGATTTCTTTCGGTACTGACAGGTCAGTAACCATCAGCGTAGTGGCTTCGAAGCCCGGCTGAAGTTTCGCGAATTCGTTGGTGTTCGGGTTCGAACCAACAAACGGAACCTTAATTTCCGGGATAACGATCAGGACTGCATCGGAGCCGCCCTGACCCTGACCGATCAGCGTGTCATCAAAGCCCCATTCGAGGGTATCGCCACTCCAACCGATGACCGTTTCAAGGGTCTGGGAGGTAGAGGCTGAACCCGCGCCAGGACGCTGATACTGCGTAAGCTGAACGATGCTGTATTCCCACTGGCCGATAACGCGCTGTGGGGCCACGATAACCACGCGAGCCGCCTGACCAAGCTGGTTCATGCGGGTCTTCATCAGCACGATCTGCTGTGCGAGATACTGCGCCATCTGGCCGTTGTCATAGGTCACAACGGTGTCGTTGCCGAAGGTATCAGGAGGCAGAGTCGAGGTGACTGCGCCGGGGGTATTTAACAGACCTTCGCCGGGGTTTGCCGGGTTGAATCCGTACAGGAGACCTTGACGAAGGCCCTGATAAATACCCTGCCGCATGGCAAGCCGCTGTGCTTCGGGGAGTGAATAACCCCATGCCCCTGCAAATGCGGTATCCCAATGGTCGTAGATCGCCCGAGCGCGGAGCAGATAGGTCGGTGATGAGATCATCGTGCTATCAAGCGAGCAGGACGGAAGCTGTTGAACCACGTTCTGATTCGCAATGTACTGAGACTTGACGTTCAGACGCTTAACGTAAACGGCAAGGTCAGTCGGCGCAAGGCGCGGCATGATGGTCCCGCCCGGCAGAGCGAGGAACGCACCGGAGGGCTGCTGATACTGGATCAGGATTTCTGGAAACGTAAAGTTGGGGTTAATCTGCTCCCAACCGTTGTTGATGTTCGCCATGTTCTAAGCCTCTTAGATTAGGATAACCGCCGCGTTGCCGGAGTTGTTCCAGCTTGCGTTCCCGGTGGTTGAGTTATAAACAATGACGGAGCTGTTGCCAGCATTTACGTCAACCAGAGTGGCTTTGAACCCGCCAAGGCCGCTATAAACCACGCCCGGAGTCGTCAGAGTGCCGGGGTTGTTCGGAGCCGCAATCGAGAAGGTGGTCGTATTGGTTACGACAACCGGACCCGATACGTTGAAGCCAATCGGAGCCGCGCCCGAGATCGTTGCATAGTTGCCGGTGGTCAGGCCATGAGCCGCCGCAGTCACAAAAGTGATGACGCCATTGGCATAGGTCGCACTGGCTACAGTTGCAATGCTTGAACCGCTGAGAGCCGCGTAAGGCACGAGGGTCTGAGAGGTCTGATCCCAAGAGAACTGCAACGGGTTGTAGCTACCGACAAGCGCAAGGACTGAACTTGAGCAAGCTACAACAACACGGTTATTGGAACCGAGTCGAACGTAGTTAAAGCCGAAGCCGCCCGCCTGAGTCGGCGCGGTGTTCTGCGGATTGGTCGGAGCCGCGTTGGAGCCGTTCTGAACCGAGAAGCCGGAAATCTGTGAAGCATTCAGGGCGCGACCAATAGTCGAACCGTTGAAACCGCCCGCTGGCTGTGCCGGAGGGGTTGCTTCATAGATGGCGATACCGCCCCACATCGGGAGCGATTCGGTCAGAGCGACATTGCCGCCTGCGATCTGGAAACGGGTTGCGGGATCGGCCTGAACGTCACCCTGAACAAAACCCTGTGACTGAACGCTAAATGAATCAGTCGCATTGGTAATGGCGTAAGGATTCCAAGTACCCATGATTAGTTGCTCCTCTTAAAGCCGCCCGTGAACTGAGCGCCGTGGCTGAATACGTCCATCCAACCATGCGGGTCAGAATTGGCCGAAGGTACGAAAATTGAACGGCCACCAATGCCCTTCTGTTCGATCATGTGAACACGACCGGGGGCGATCGGAGGGGCTTTGGCATAGCTCATGGCATCCGCATAAATCTGATCTTCCATGATTTCGAAGAGCGCCTTGTCGGCTACCTTGGAAACATCAACCTTCTTAAAGCGGTCGGAATACTTGGACAGAGTTGACGCAATGCGCTTTCTGAAATTGAATTCACCTTCGCCGGGCAGATAGCTGACGGTGTTGGTTTCGCCCAATGCCAGAAGGACGCTATCGGCGCGTGACAGAGCGTCCGCGATGCGATTCTTGTCCTCAATGGTCGGAGCCGCCATACGCTGACGATCACGCTTGAGTTCGGCCCGGAGGGAATCAAGTTCCTTCTTCATAGCCGCCATGCTGTCAGCTTTGACGTCATCATCGTCACGCTTTTCTGAGTCCATGCGGTTAGCCGCACCGTCACAGGAGGAATCGACAACGTGTTCCGTTTCTTCGATTTCTTCCTTGACCTCTTCCTTTTCCACAGGATCGAGTTCATCGTCTTTTATTTCGACTTCCTCTCCCTTTTTGCCGCCCATTTCGTCAAGGCGGTTATGCACCTCGTCGAACTTTGCGTCAATGCGTGATGAATGCTCATCGAGCATTTTGCTAATGGCTTCGCGCAAGCCTTCGCCCTTCTCTTCTTCCATAGTTTTGTCCTCGTGAGTTATGGAATCCAAACGAACCCCGTCGGGTTTACCTTTATCCCATACCCCGTTTTGGCAAATGGCGATATGGTCTACATAGACGGGTTTGCCTTCGATGAGGATGTTACCCATCTTCACCGCGCTTTTGGAAACGGAAACGGCAGGGGAAGTGCTTAATTGCGACTCCTTCATCAGTTTCGCGGCTTCACCGTCATATATTCTAGCAATGGTCCAGACTTCATCACCCTTGACATAGGGGAGAACACTGGTCCCGATGATTTGATTTTGAAACGAGTCAGTATCAAGGAGCTTATCGCTCGGATGCTCCCAGACTACCGGGAGGCCCTGACTACGCTCCAGGAATTCTGGGGTCAGATAGTCGACCGGGGATTTGAATCCTATCTCTCCGGTTGCCCTTTCGGCGTACCCAGTTCCGGTGACTCTGATATCGAACAGGTGAATCTGCCCGTATTGCTGTGGGCTCGGAAGCGCACCATCACGGATGGCTTGCATGACCTGAAGTTCGGTGATCTCCGGCAGGACACCTTCGGCGGGCTGTCCATCATTGTCATTGCGATGGGCCACGAACTTCTTTCCGACCTCTTCGGGGATGCCAATCGTCGAGCGACCCTCTGCTGCGGCGTACATGGCCTTGCGTTGATCCTCAGACTTAAACGGCATGAAATATGCTCCGAGAGCTATCGAAGCCCTCTTATAATCTCTTTACCCTTTTCAGTCAAACATTCTTCGGGGACTTTCTTTAGGGTGTAGACATACTGAAAATAACACCGGCAAAACGGAAGCTCTGCCGGTTGATCCTCAAGATCCTCGATGTATTCGTGCCCGGCCTTTTTAACCAGTCCATCTCGCATGGCCTGACTATTGCGGATCAGGTAGAACTTCTGGTCGAGATGCTTATGCTTCACGCGGTAATCGTAATTGATTTCCCGCCAGTGAGAGTGCCATATCGCGCCAATCGCTCCCTCATCATAGGCCACAATCTGATTTAGATTCGCCACTAGCTTGTGGGTCTGGTCGATAGCGACCCGGCGCTCTTCAAAGGGAAGTTGCTTCAGCGGCTTAGTGATATTCCGGGCCACTTCATCCAGATTAGCGGTCTGCCTTTCCCGGACGGGCTCGACTGCCGATAGGCTACTGATCCATCCATCGAATCGACGAACCACGGTTTCGACGCTGGTTTCGCGGTTCAGTTTGATGAGCGAGAGGGAATACAAAATTCGGTTATCAAGCTCGTCCCTGAGCTTGGGCCGAATCGACGCAAGGTCGAATGAGGTAACGCCCTTGTGTTGATTCAGAATCCTTTCTTCCTCGATCTGGGATATCCAGATAGCCTTCAGTCGCTTTTCGACCTTGGCAGGGCTTGGCAGTTGCCGGAGGGCATTCCGTAACTTGCCGATGGTCATTTCCTGCGGGACACCGGCTAGGGCCTCCCGCATGAGTTTCTTGACCTCTGAATAATAACTAGCCACCGAAGCTGTTCTCGTCTTCTTCTTCTGCGGGCTCATCCAGACCCAGAGCCGATTCCATTGCGATGATGGACGTATCCAAGTCAAGATCGTTCGGGAATAGATCAGCGCATTCGTTCAGGTTACCGATGACCCAATCAATAAGCCGGGCCTTGTTTTCGGCGCGACATTCGGGGGCCAATGCCTGATAGACCGCAATGACGGATTCGTACTGGTTCTTCTGATGGTCAGAACGTTCTTTCTTGGTCGGCTCAAGGGCTTCGGGCCAGATAGCCTTGAAGGACCGGCGGCACTGATGAAACCATTCGTTATAGCTGGTTTTTGCGTATTCGGGGAATCGTTGCTGTAGGGTCAGGAAGTAATCCGGGGACCACGCAACGTACTGCACGATGTTATCCATCCAGTCGTATATGGGCTTCATTTCGAGCCGGACTGAATCGATATAGCTGTTGATGAGTTTCGCGTCCTCTTCGCCTTCTCCGAAGCCCTGCGCGAGTGAATCATTGGTCAGGAAGGATGCGGGCATATCCAGGGACAGCGCGATATTCTCAAGGATGTTCTTCCGTTGCTCGGCATAGGTCAGGTTATTCAGGTCGAGCGATTCGATGGCCTCGTCGGGCTTGACAGAGATCGTGTTGCCGGTCTGCGCTTGCTTCAGGATATTGAGCCTAAGATTCTGCGCGGATTGCATGGTTCGACTGAGGATGGAGCCCGGCTGATCGATCTTCGCCACGATCACGCCTGACTTAATCATCATCAGGTTGTCGGCAATCATCGACTGGATGAAAGACTGCAACGGGTACAGGGCGCGATTGAAACAGGACCGGCCTACATAGCCCCACGCGCTTACGGTGTAATCCAGATAGACCGGGTTTTCGTGAAGCTGAATGTGCGCCCGGCTTCGGTGATATGGAACACCGGCCACGGCGATGTGCGAATACTTCAAAAAGTCAGGATCATTCGGGTCGAGGATGCCAACAAGCGATCCAGCGGTATTCAGAGGATCAAGCGAGTTGAACTTGATCTTCCCACTCCACAGCTCCTCAGGCGTGATCTCATCCGTGGTCTTTCGGTCATCTTGCGGCATGATCGCCAAAGAGGCGATGCCATAAATCCGGGCGAGGCGTTCGCAGTCGGCAATGTAATAGTCGGACTGCATCCGATCCCATACATCGTTGTATCGCTCAATGACGCATTCCGGGGCCTCGGCTACGATAATCTCCCGGCGCTTATACATGGCCCTAGCAATCGGCGCGTCGATGATGCGCTTGCCCAGAGGGTGACTGACATAGATCAGTTTGCAGAGTTCATAGCTCGGAGTTGATCCCGGCTCAATATTCTGCGCTTGCATGATATTCCAAAGCGGTGAACCGTTCGCCAAACCGCCGTATTCAATATCGCCGTTGCTCATGTCAGTAGCCCTTGGTATCGCTTGATGATGACGCTGTATAGCACACTAGAATTTATCACATCGCTTTGCTGTCACTAAGACCCAAAACTATCGAATACGCTGCGGTATCGAGCAAATCATCTGCTCTTTTTGCTGCATCCTTATCGCCAATGCGGAATGATCCAATTTGGGCCATGAGGTGATTTCTTTCGACGCCTTTGTTTTTGGTTCGTTTGTTGTATGCGTATTCGGTGATTTTCACCGATCCTGAAGCGACATGAGGGCTAGCTGACAATGCGCGAGCGTCTTTTCCAAGCATCACCAGTTTCGATTCAATCGGTGTAGCGTTGATGTTGTTGCGTTTGCAGAATTGAAGCAAAACAGAACCGCCCGCTGCGTCTTCAATGAAAATCCCTGCATTGTTCTGAACTCCCAAGGTGGATTGATATTCCTTGGATAGCTCTTCTAATCGAGCATGGACGCTAGGAATCCACTCTAGCATCGAGTATGCCTCGATTTGGATCAATTCCCAATCAAGCCAATAAACCTTCGGCTTTTGGTCTTCGAACATGTAGCCCGGCTGTAAGGCGCAATAGAGAACCGCTGTTGAATCGTTATCGGTTCCTGTCTTAACGGCGCAATCAATGACTGCATAAACATTCCCAAAAATTCGGAACGGGCAAGGAATGGGCTTTCCATTTTCCAGAAAATCCTCAAGCCTAAAGAGAGCTGCACCAGAGAAATCAACCCATTCAGCAAGGTATTCTTGAGCGAACACCATTGGATTCGTGGTCTCGCGTAGCTTTTCTATTTCGTCTGAAGGCATGTATGGATTGTTTATGGTCGGGGCGTAATACTCCGAAAATCCATACTCTGGCAGATTGCATATGCGCCAGAAAAAATTGTCTTCATTGATGCCATCTGGCGTTGATGTGGCGATACATTCGCCTTTGAAGTCTAGCAACGTGGGCTTAATTGCTTTTTCCCAGATGCCCATCATGGTGGATTCTTTGGCAAATGCGATCTCATCCAAAACGACCAGATGATAACGTCGAGATCGACCGGCGTATTCATTGTCAGTTGACCAGAAATCAATTCTGCCTCCGGTCGTAAGTCGAATCACGCCTTCCATTTTGCTGGCCCTCGCCACGATAGGTCGAAGGCGATCCACCATTTCCTCATACGATTCGCCAAGGATTTTGAATGATGGAGCGAAGAATCCTACAGATTGTCCTCTGATTGCTCTATCGCACATGATGGCGATAGACATGAGCGTTTTTCCCCAACCTAACGACGACCACAACGGATCGCCTTGAACCTCCCCGGCATTTGATATGCCGCTATCTGGTCTGCATGAAGGACAGGGAGATCAATCGTTATCGCTTCTTGTTGACTCTTGCGTGACATCAAATGACGGGAATCCACCCGTTATGCGTATTTCCTGAATGTTCTTGCTATCTTCTCGGGATTCCTTCTGATCCAGCCATTGTTTTCCAAGCCAAATCATCATCTGGATATTGCCCTTTTCTGCCGCTTCATATTGCCATCGTCGCAATGATTTCCTTCCGGGAGCGGACAATGCCTTTATGTAGTCTTCAACGGTTACGTTATATTCCTCTTTGATTCGTCTTTCCAGAGTGGAATATGAAACGCGCATGATATTCGCAATTTCTTGTGCTGTGCATTGTATTAGGCACATTTCTTCAATTTGAGCCCAATCCTCAGAATCGAATTCTATTTTTGTTTGGAATGGCATCCCACTCCTCCTGTGTTATATCGTCTATTGAATTTCTTAACATTTTGATTCTTTTTTTGTCAAGCTCAGAATGCTTTGGCAGAGAACACCACCAAGTCCAATCGCATCCTTCGTACCATTGCCCAATAACTGCTGGACCGTTGTCTGCTTTAAAAAGTATTTTCGTGCCTTTAGGTGGAAAAATATCATCAAAATGTTTCCACTCTGGCTTGTACTCTGACATATATCTTTCAGGCATTTTTTCTTTGAATCGGATTAAATGTGTGCAGATTTCTTTTTGCTTCTTCTCTAACCGCAATCGCTTCTTCTATCGTTTTAAATCTTCCAAGCCTTAGAGATTTTCCATTAACATCAATTTGCGCTCGCCACTTTTGCGTGAATTTTTCAAAGAAAACGCCAACGTGACCAGATGTGTTGTGTTTTGGAATTTTCATGTTCTGCATATTTTGAGCGTGTGTGGCTAATCTCAAATTGCAAAATCTATTGTCTTCCCCATTTCCATTAATGTGATCCAAATCAGATATTGGATAATGACCAGTCACATATAACCAAGCCAACTTGTGTTCCCAATATTTTGTTCCATCAATGTTTATTTTTCTGTGATTTTTGTTATCACTACCTCCGGCTCTACTGCCTTCTGTTATTCTGCCTTTTCTTATTTTCCATACAAATTCCCCAGAATCTTGGTTATAGGAAAGAATGGATTTTAGATATTCTTGAGTAATCAATTGAGTCTCCGTCGAGTTCGTAAAGCAGGGCGAGACTGCTAGGTTACGAATCTAGCGGGATGCCTCCCTGTCTCGCAATAGTGTTTTAGTCTCCCACAGTTTGATTGTCAAGGTTCGGATTTCGTTCAGCGTGTCGGCGTCCAGTTCGCGTTCCCATCGAGCGAGCCAGTCCTGTCGATGTTGCTTCGAGGGTTGGTTGACCAGAAAACGGGCTCGGCAGCAGGGGTTTTTCATCTGGTAGATGGGTTTTTCTTGTTGGCACAGAATGCACGTCATGGGTGGGGGGTTCGCTGTTGACCCCCCACCCTCTGAATCCCGCGCCAGTCGTGGCTTAGAGCGATTTTGGGTGGGGGGTGGTGGGGGGTTGGCGTCAATCTCTATACCCTATGTATTTTCACTATATACCCTATATTTTAAAAAAATCTTTTTTTATAGAAAGCACCTACCACCCTCCACCCTAGACCTTTAATCTTTTATTTATCAATAACTTACTCAGGGTGGGGGGTTGGGTGTAGGGTGGGGGGTCTGTCATGAATTGGGCGGTTCATTGGGCAAACTGCCTTTTGGCTTCACACTAGGCACCTTGATGTATTTTGTGCCGTTTACGGCCTTTTGCCCCATGTGTCTCTTGGCAAGGTAGAGCCCCGCTGATGCCACTTCGCTCGGCGTGGGTCGGTCAATGCCCAGAGAAACAAGCAACATGGAGGCCGTTGACCAATCCCAGAATTCCACTGGTTTGTCCCAGTCCATCATGGTTGCTAGACGTTCATGGATAGGGTTAGATGCGGTGAATGTCTCATTATGTGCATTGAGATTTTCAATTTCATCCCTTTCCAAATAATGACTTTCGCCTTCCCGATATAAATGCAAAACCTCTGCCCATATTTGTTGCATGTTCAGATTATGGGTGTAATTAATCTTTTCGCATTCAATCGTCCAGAATCGTCTATTTCCTGTGGGATCATGCAAAAACTCTTTGGGGTTTACTGATCCGAAAAAAACAGTTCTTCTGGCAAAATGTGAATCCTTTCTCGCATAGGGAAGACGAATCACGTCCAGCTTATTTGTGATGAATGCTTTTAGCTGTGATATTTCGGCTCGTTTGAATGTAGCATCCAGTTCCCCCAATTCAACCAACCAAAACGAACACGCTTGCTTTACTGAGTCCTTGCTCTTGGGGTCAAGCATCAAACCGTCTTTAGTCAGGTCGAGATTTTGAGGAACCAGATTCAAAAACCATTTGGTTTTTCCTAGAGATTGCTCTCCCTGAAGAACCAGAACCCCGGAAGCAGAAACCCCATCAGGAGAAAAAGCGGCTGCAATCGCTGAGATCATCCATTTGCGGATGAGCATCTCCTTGAGATCGTTGTCAGCGTTTCTTTTGCACCAAATGGTGTCATATAACTCAGGAAGTCTTTCCACGCCATCCCAAGGCTTAGATTCAATCCAAGTCACTACGGGGTTGTATTGGTTCTTGTCGGCAAGATAGGTGAGAAACTCGGGCACCTTGGGCGTGGGATAGTTGAATTTGGCGCACTCACTGATGATCCATGAAAGACTCGCGTTGTCCCGGTTGTCGGTTGTGAATCCTTGGCCGGGGATCAGGTAATCTTCGCGCTTTCTGATGATGTCATATCGAACAATGACACCGATTCGATTGAGGATTTCCCTGAGATTCTCGATGGAGGCAAGAGGTTTTCCCTTGACGGTGATATCAATCAAGGGATCAAAATAGTTAATGGTGTCACGCGGCAGGAGTGTTTGGCTTTCTGTTCTTTGAGGCTCTGCCATCCTCGCCTCCGACTTCCTCGCCTCTGCCTTCCTCGGCTCCGGTTTCAAACCCCAATCTTTAGCCAGTTGCTTAACCGCTTTCTTGGCATCGCCGCCATGATCGTTATGGCAGTAGAAATCAAACGGCGAAACGGGCCTTCCTGTTTCATCACTACAAAGCGAATCGCTCGCATGGTGAATCCAGCATCGGTTGTCATCGAAAACCACCACGCCGGGAATCTTGGTTCCTGAGTTGGGCGATAGATACCGCTTGCCGATCCGCTTGTATCCGTATTGGGTGAGCGTCGAATGAATGTCATTTTCTGAGTTATAACGCCCGATGAGATCGCTCCCTTCGTGCGGTGCCGATGCTGTGGGTTTAGGCTTTGGGGCATCTTCTGACCAAGGACAAATGCTCATGGCATTGGCTTTGAATATGTCCCAATTCAGCCAGAAATTGAGAATGTCATCAGGGAGTTCGGTGAGCCCTGCTGATAGCTTGGTGATCCACTTGTAGGGCTTTTTGGTGTCAGGATGGATGGATGGCGCGATAACGTCCTGAACCGCCCCGCCTCTGAGTTCAAAAACCGTGAAGGTTTTCTTATCAGGATTCTCCGGGTCGATTTCCTTCAGCGGCCATGCAATGCTGTGGCGCGAGAGTTCGATACCCTCTGGGGCTCTGAACCAGATTCTGAATCGTTCCGGGTTACCGCACATGGATGGGCAAGCATCCCGAAGAGCGAATATGTCGATGCCGAATTCAGAGAAAATTAGATTGGTCGCGTCAACGTCATCAACGTCGATCGACACGATATTGGATGGCCCGAGAACCGCGCCGATGTTTTGGTTTGGGTTTTTGGTGAAGTATTCTGTGGCCTGATCCGGGTCCGTAAAGTAGCCACCGGGTTTTTGCCATCCTTGTCCTGTGGGGCCTTTGGAGCCTCTAGGGATTGGAACGATAGCCAGTCCATACTCGCTGATGTAGCGAGTGACAATTTCTGCGAGAGTCATGCTCTTACCACCGAAGAAGCCCATCAAAAAAGATGCGGCAGACGCAGATGGTGTGCGCCGTTCGGGAGCTACCCTAGCCGCATCGGGAAGTTTACATCAAGATTTTTTAACGGAATTCCACCACTCTTCTTCTGATGCCCACTCTCTATCCATGTAAATTGTCACAATTCCGCTTGCATGAAGAATTGGATGAACAGAGGCAAGGTCGCCAAACAAATTTTCAGCTGTAATTGGATTGACGTATCCATCTTGGATTTCCCATCCGATGATATCTATTTTCGAATATGCAATCGCTGGATCATGTGTTTCAAGAATGAAAAAACCGGGATTAGCCGGAATGTAAGTGGCCATAAAACCTCCGGGCACAAAAAAGGCCCATTTGCTCAGGATACGGTGAGACTCCCACCCCAAAACGGGCGGGACGCATCCTGAATAAATAAGCCTTCGCCGGGTCTCACGCCGACAGTCATATTATCCTATCAACCTCAACGCATCGTCAACGCTCCACGCGAGCCCTGCTGATCCTCCTTTAAGGTTCACTTGAGCGATAAAATTCTCCTGCTCTCGTGTCACGCGCCCGCCTTTGGCTTTGACTTCGCAAGCAATGAATCGGCCTTCATGAAGTCCGATGATATCGCTCGATCCCTTGCACAGCCCGACATGAAGCCGCCGGGGATTCTTTAGAAGCACATCGCCATTCGCCAGTTGAACGGGTTCACCCACCCACGCAAGGCCCGTGTTTTGTCGCCAGACGGTTGCACCTGATGCGGAAAGGGCTAGGAGGATGCGGTTTTGTAGGTCGTGTTCGTTCACAAATACCCCCTAGCCGCACTAAAATCAGGTTTCGCCCCGGTCCTTGCGGCATAAACGTGCGCCGCCCATCCCGCAGGGTCTTTTAATCCTCGCCGCTTGCCGAGTTCCACCAAGTCTCTAAGCGTTCTTGCGCCTCCTTGCTCCTTTCGCTGTGTTCGACGGATGGACTCAATATCCAACTGTTCAAGATGTCCTTCATGGACCTCAATGACTCGGGGCTTTCCTTGGACGGGCTCACCGCAGGACGGACACTCGGTTGGACCGGGATTGAAGATGGCATAGCATTTCTCACATTGTTTAATTTTCATTTCATCCGGGTCAGCTTTTTTTCGCTTGCCCCTATTTGGATCGCCTTCAAGCGACCATTGACGCTCATCGTCTGGTAGACCATGCCGCGCATAATTCTGGACGTGATCCAGAATAATCAGAAGATCCTTTCCATGCGCCTGACGGAATCCACGCCCATTCCCTTGACACCAGATAATGAGGGATGCCGTTGGCCTGAGCCATTGAACTGCTTCGATGGCGGGAACGTCTACGCCTTCAATCACCAATTCCACATTGGTCAAGACGAGCGTTTCTCCTGATTTCACTCGCGCAAGGATCGCCTGACGTTCTGCGGATGACGTGTTACCGTCAATATGTTCAGCGGTCACACCCGCTTGGTTGTAGGCTTCACAAACGTGTCTGGCATGATTCAGCGTAGCGCAAAACACCACGCATCGTTTGCCATTGGCGTGACGTTTGTAGTGGGCCACTGCATCCCCGGTAATGGAGGGTTTATCCATGATGGCTTCAATTTCTTCAGCCACATAGTCCCCCATGCGCTTCTTCAAGCTGGCCGTTTCAACCGGCTTGCTGATTCCGAAAATGACATACGGACACAGATATCCGTCACGGATCAGGCTGGCAACCGTAGGGCCTTCGACCATTGCCTGAAAGATATCGGATAGCCCTTTGCCATCCGTCCGTTGTGGTGTGGCTGTTAGCCCAACAATTCTTGCGTTCGGATAAGCCTCTAATATTTTTCGATAAGTCTGTGCGGCTGATCGATGCGCCTCATCAATGACAATCAGCCCAGGTTCGGCCACACGGTTCAATCGTCGTACCAATGTTTGCACTGATGCTACCTGTACCGGCAGTTTTGTCATGGATCGCCCTGCCGCAATAACGCCATGCTCAACCTTCTGCTCCCACAATGCCCGACTGGTCTGCGCCAGTAGCGTATCCCGATGAACACAAAATATGGAACTGATGCCCCGACTGGCCGCCGTTGCCATCATGTGAACCGTCAGCGCGGTTTTCCCGGCTCCAGTGGGTGCCACCATCAGGACGGACTGGTGGTCGCGTAGGGATTGGCGGGCCTTGGTGATGAGGTCAGTTTGGTAGGGTCGAAGCTGCATTACATAAATCCCCACTGCTCTGCCATTGCGTCTGCGATGCCTTGATAGGTCGCGGATCTTAATTTACCTCTGTCCGCTGATGGCGATAAATAATGCAGCCGTTCCCTTTGGCTTTTAGGAAATGCCATCATTTCTTGATGCACATCATTGGTTGGCAACAGGGGCCTTAGATTCTTCAGCCACAGGCAGGTCGTTTTCTGTTCGGCGTGACCAAACATATAGGGGTGAATAATCTGGTTGGGTTTGCGCCAAATTTTCGACATGATGCACACCGGATTTTCAATTGCAATCTTCGGAATGTCTGCCTTGGCCAGTTTCATAAAAAACGACACACCGGCTTGCTGTCTACCATCCAGACGTTTTTCCTTAAACCATGCGGCACCGCTGACAGCAATATCTGTGCAAGGCGGGTGTGCAATCATCAAGTCCCAAGGGTAATCCAGAACATCCCTCACATCCCCTTGGTAATGTGGTCCTGGCAATTCAGTTGGTAGCAAGTCACAACTCATCGCTTCGTGCCCCCCCCCTGATAAACGCATCCCGAACCACGCCGGAATACTCACAGGCTACTAGAACGCGCATCACTTCCCCTCCAAATACTCACTCAACACCCTGACCCGCTCATGCCCCGGATTCTGGAATGATCCTTCGCGGAACTTGTACAGGTAAGTCACCGGAATGCCGGTACGCTTCGACACCACGTCCAAACGTCTGTCTTCCAGACGCCTTCGTATTTCATCAATAGTCAACATTTTTTATCCTCTTGGTTGAATAGTTGACAGTCTAAATCCGTTCGTTTAGATTGGCAACCACTGGCAAGCGTTGTCAGTTTAACCAACCATCAGGAGTAGATAATGATTATCGAAGACATGGAAAACGCCGCTTATCACGCGGCTGAAGGCATCAGCAATTCGGGGCTGTCCTTGATTGCTCGATCCCCGGCTCATTACAAGTTCAAGCCACCGTCTGAAGCCACCCGATCTATGGAGATGGGTACTGCGATTCACACGGCGATCTTGGAGCCTGATCGATTTGCGTCCCATTACGTTCTATTGAAGAACATCACTGATCGTCGTTCATCGGCTTACAAGGATGCTTGCAAAATCCATACGTCCGAACGTGTCCTCACTGGCACTGAAGCTGACAAAGTTCAGGGCATGGCTGAATCTATTTTGGGCAACCCCCACGCTCAGGCATTGATCGCACATTCCGAAGCCCGTAAGGAATTATCGGTATTTACCCAAGACCCGGAAACAGGTGTCACAGTGAAGTGCCGGTTTGACCTGATGACTCCGGGCAAGGCGCTTGATCTTAAAAAGACACAGGACGCCCGTCCTGAAGCATTTGCCAAGTCTGTAGCCAATTATCGCTACATGGTTCAAGCGGCTTTTTACAGCGATGTTTGGGAATGGGAAACCGGCGAAAAGCTGGATGCTTTTGGTTTCCTGTGCGTCGAGGAAGAAATGCCTCACGCATCGGCTATCTATGTTCTGGATGACGAAGCAATGGACTACGGCAGGAAGCTGTATCGGCGTGATTTAAATCGCTACGCTGAATGCGTCGAATCAGGTCACTGGCCATCTATTGATTCCGCGCCTCAAGTTCTGGCGTTGCCGCAGTGGATTTATAAGGAGGCGGTATGACTATCCAATACGAATCCGTTCAATACGAACCCGTTCAATACGAACCTCAGCCAAACGCCGTAGTCGATGCAGGGCGTGACTATCTTGTCACCATCAAAGCCATCGTTGATTCACACATCCTGCCCCCGGCAACGAACGTGGAATTAGCCGGTGCGCTAGGTGGACTGAGTAGCATCGTTGATCTGTATGAAACCTTGTATCACGATTATTGGAGGTCTCAGTATGAGCAATGCAATCGCTGAAGTCCGTTCCCAGTTGATGACGATGGGCAGTGAGTTCGGCAAGGTATTGCCCGATCACGTCACTATCGAAAAGTTCCAGCGGGTCACGCTAACCGCTTTACAGCGCAGTCCTGATCTTCTGGCGTGTGACAGGAAGTCACTGTTTGAATCCGTCATGGCTTGCGCTCAGGATGGCTTGATCCCGGATGGCCGGGAAGCCGCATTAACCAAGTTCGGTAACAAGGTGGCTTATCTTCCGATGGTGGCCGGTATCTTGAAAAAGGTACGCCAGTCCGGGGAGCTGTCAACGATCACCGCTCAGGTGGTTTATGAGGCCGACCAGTTCCGCTATTGGATTGATGACCAAGGCGAACACCTTGACCATCACCCGGAGATCATTGGCGATCCGGGGCAACCCAAAGCGGTCTACGCAATGGCGCGGACTACGGATGGTGGCGTATACATCGAAGTCCTGCGGATGGCCGATATCCAGAAAATTCGATCCGCATCAAGGGGCGGCACGATCTGGAATCAATGGCAGGATCAGATGATGAAGAAATCGGCTATCCGTCGATTAGCCAAGCGTTTGCCTATGTCTACCGATGTGGAATCCGTCATCAGTCGCGATGACCAGTTCTATCCCTATCAGGACACGCCCAAGCAAGCGACCAAGGCTGTTGAGGCCCTGACTGTCACCAAGGCCGATATTGTCGATCCCGACACGGGAGAGGTGACGGAGATTAATGTTGTAAAGACTGAAGAGACCAATCAAGAGACCACAGAAGGAGAATTGTTTTAATGAATAAGCTATACGACCTCGCCGTTAAGACTGGCGAATACACCGACCGCAGCGGAAACACCAAGGGCCGTTACGAAAATATCGGGGCTGTCATGGAGAAGGACGGGAACAAATTCCTGTTCATCAAAAAGACGTTCAACCCGGCGGGCGTTCCATCCCGCGATGGGAGCGAGTCCATCATCGTGTCGATGTTCAAACCGCGTGAGGATGAGCCACAGCAACAGCCCCCGGCTCAAACGCAACATCATCAGCAGAAATCGAATGGGTATGCGCCGGTAGAAGATATACCGTTCTGATCTACGCGCCCCGTCAGAGATGGACGTAAAACGCTGCCCCCACTGCCGCCAGGATTTACCCCTGACGGCTTTCCATATCAACCATGCGCGGAGGAACTCGTATCAGTCATGGTGCAAACAATGCAAGGCTGATTCGCTCAGGGATTCAAGATTGTTACGTGGTGATGCGCCTGAATCGGTCAGGGTCATGCCGCAATGGGGCGAATTCCGCTGGAATGCCAAGCTCACGAAGGCCGATGTGATCCTGATCCGTGGTCTCCTTCCGTGGCTGTCCTGCGCGGAGATCGCCCGGAAGTTTGACGTAAGCCGCCAGTGCATCAGCGATATCAAACACGGTTATTCGTGGTATCGTTTGCGCTGACAATAGTTTTCATTTTCTCTCCATCCTTTTCCCGCCACCCCCCCGGCGGGATTTTTTTTGCTTAAAAATGTTGACAGTTAGATTTTGAGGGTTAATAATTCACCCATGCCCCGGTTGTTGGGGCCTTAACTGGAGAGATGAGATGAAATTTGAAGCTGGCAAGACCTACACCGCCCGTTCTGTCTGCGATTCTGCGACTGTCGTTTCAGTTGAAGTTATTAGCCGCACTGCAAAAACCATCAAGGCCAAGACCTGCTTTGGCATCAAGTCACTGCGCATATCGGATTGGGATGGGATTGAAATGGTCAAGCCGTGGGGTTCTTATTCTATGGCTCCAATTGTCAGGGCAAAATAAAAATGAATGACCTCGACACCCCAGACACCAAGCCCGGATACTGTCCGGTTTGCGCTAGACCCGCAACCATTTGGAACGTCATACCTCGCACTTGGGAATGTACCTACTGCAATTGGTCAGGCCGCATTACCGACCAGACGCCATTCATAAAATTAGGAGAGACAAAATGAAAACAATCGACAAATTCGGATCGTGGATTCTTGACACCAAGGCAGGGCTAATCTTTGGACTGCTAGTCATCATCACTGGAGCCAGCATTGTTTCTTACAAAGCCCTTACCGGCCCCAAGAGCGTCACCAAACGGCTTCCGAGTTCACTTGCGTCGATGCTGAACCCTTTGGCATATCGACGCGTTGCACGGCTTATGCGAGGGTGCGGTGATGACCAAGGATCAAGTCATGGAAATCGCCAAAGTCACCGCAGGAGCGCACTGGATGGATGAGGCACACGTTCAGCGGTTTGCGGTTTCAATTCGGACTTTAGCTCTGCATGAAGCGGCGCATTTGGCTGAATATAAGATGCACCCATCTTATGGGGAGTGTGCGAATTGCATTCGTGAATTAGCCTTGGAGGATTTGTAATGCCAACCCTAACCATCCCCCTCAATGACGTACCCGTCGAAGTTGAATTTGATTTCACCAAAGGCTACCCCGCCACATGGGACGATCCCGGCTGTGATGATGAAGCGGATATCACGGCAGTCATCTACAAGGGCGTTGATGTGTTGCCGCTGATTAACGAAGACGATATGGATGGCCTGTATGACTACATTTACAGCTATAAAGGTGATGACGATGTATAAATTCCTGCTCGCCGTAATCCTCTTCACCGCCTACGCCTACGTCAGCAATCAGGATTACGAAGACGCGATGGCCGCCCAGGAGATTCAGAAGTGAGTTCCCATGGCGATCGCTTCACGGATCGGGATCGGAATTCTCGGGCGAATAAGCCAGCCGATCATCCACCACCGTGTGATGCTTGTTTCAGGCAATCCGAATGCCGCGAGGAATGCGCCAGCTATCGCACATGGGAAGAACACGGCGTTTAACGATTATGGCCCCGGTACACATGAACCCTGCGATCAGGACTCTAGTGGACGGTAGCAACGGGGCCTCCCTTACAGTAAGACCATGAACAAAACCTATCTCGGAGACAGCGTTTACATTGAGTTAACCAATGGCGTTCTGAAGCTGACCACAGAGAATGGTGGCGATCCTTCAAACACCATTTACCTCGACTTCGATGTGTACGTTGAAATGATGCACTACATCCGGGATACCTGTTTTTCACCTGATACGCGGGGGATGACCAAGCAATGAGCGTTTTGCAGGAGTTTAAGGACTGGTGGGACTCCCTGCCAATGGATTCAAGGATGAGGATGAATGCGTCCGATTGTGAGTTCGTATGGCTTACGCGGGAGCGTGAAATTAGAAGATTGAAACTTGAAATTAAAGAACTGCGTTTTGAATTAAGAGAGAAGAGCAATGACAACACCAATGACACCACAGAATGAACCCGTTTACACCTTCGACCTGTTTCAGCAACAGGCCCTTAGAACGGCCAAGGAAGTTCACACCGACGAAGAAATCGGAATGGAGATCATCCATGCCGCCTTGGGCATCGCGTCAGAGGCCGGAGAGCTTGCTACGTCCGTGAAACGATGGGTGGCTTACGGCCAACCGCTGGACGTTGAAAACATCATCGAGGAAGCCGGAGATTGTCTCTGGTTCATTGCCATGTTGATGTGGCGCTTGAACCTTCCGATGGAGGCCCCGGCGCTGTCCTGCATTGCCAAGCTGTATCAGCGTTTTCCGGAGAAATTTACCGAAGCTGATGCCATCGCTCGGGCCGACAAGGTGACCCAATGAAATCCCTTGCCGCGATCCTGATCGTCTTTGCCATCGTGGTGTTCTTTGTGGAGTTCATTATCACAGGGGTGGGGAGGGAGGAATGACCCAAGAAGCCAGAACGTGGATTCTATTGTTATTTTCCACAATTCACGCATCGACAGACCATATATTGTTTGCCTCTATATGGGCTGTTCTTGCCATTTTGAGCTTGATTGCTCAGTGGAGGGAGGAACACGGAGCATGAACGCACCGAAGAAGATTTGGGTCGATGGAGAAATGGTCGGTGAATCTGGTTTTGCCAGTTGTTTTGATGAGCCAATGGGAGGTGGGTATACCGCTTACGTACGAGCCGACCTAGTGGATGGGTTGGTAAAGATAATGGAAGATTTTCCCGGCTTTACTGAAGATGCTGCTGTAGGTGACGCATGGGTTGAATCATTATGGGCCGCGCTGAAAGCCTTGGAGGAATCCAATGGGAACTAAACACAAACACTACGATGTGATCGTCGCGTGGGCGGCGGGTGAGGAGATTGAGTTTTGGAGTGACGTTAGTGAAGCGTGGGAAACCCTTAGTACCCTTCACGTGCCACCTGCATTTTATGAAGATTACAAATACCGCATCAAACCCAAGCGCGTGAAGAAAGAGGGGTGGGTGAATGTTTATCCCAATGAGGAAGTGTCTTGTTGCGTTTATCCAAGCAAAGAGTCTGCTGATAACTACGCGGGGATCAAGAGAAACGCCTGCATCCGCATCGAATGGGAAGAGGAAGTATGAGCGACAAAGAACTCCTAGAACTCGCGGCGAAAGCGGCGGGGTATGACAAGACAAGAACCTGCATTGATGAATACTTCTGGGTATTAACAGATGGTGATGATTGGCATCCTTGGAACCCCCTAACCGACGATGGTGACGCTCTGCGCCTTGCGGTGAAGTTGGGGTTATTGGTTGACGCAACAAAAGGAATGTTTACTGGGGTTAGGTATTCATCAGAAAACGGGTATGACGTTTGGCTATATGAAAAACATAACGACGACCCCTACGCCGCAACCCGTAGAGCCATCGTGAGAGCCGCCGCTGAGATTGGCAGGGGGATGGAATGAGCGAGAAACAAATAGAAGCTCTGATGGGTTGGGTAAAAGCAACCATAGATGCAAGGATTGAATCAGCCTTTGGCCGAGACAGTTTGCACGAGGACATTGCC
>Ga0208389_1000375_pt1 | contig 23914 bp, 33 predicted proteins | sample CryBogCBH12Aug09_FD_184625 | JGI IMG/M metagenome (GOLD analysis project Ga0208389, IMG submission 184625) | Freshwater microbial communities from Crystal Bog, Wisconsin, USA - CBH12Aug09 (SPAdes) (version 2) | ecosystem: Environmental > Aquatic > Freshwater > Lake | place: Crystal Bog... | reverse complement strand
GGCGTCTTGTCAAAATGCAGTCCGGGCGTATCACAAAAAATGCTCGTTTTTGGGTCCCAAAGCATGTCCCAAACAAGCTGCATGAACCGCGCTTCCGAATCGGAGCCGGTTGGCCGGGCGGGTGGATGCGGGAAGCTCATACGGCAAGCGGGTAATCGTCTGTGGACCAGTTGAACAGTTTGTATTCAGTCACGATGTTGACGCGGTTGTTTGCCGCCGTAACGCGACTGGAGCCGCCTTTGAGCGCGCCTTTGAGATAATTTGTCGGGGCGGTGCCCAGGCCGGTGAAAATGGAATTCAGCGCGCCGATGATTTCAGTCGGAGCCGGAAAAATCCAAAGTCCGCTGTTGCTGATCTCGCTAAAAAACTGCGCTTGGGTGTAAATCGCATTCACATTGCTGTCCGCGACGTTGTAATAACCCCGGTTGCTGGCGTTCGTGGTGTGCCGCAAGGTGTATTGATCGGCAAAGAAAACATCCTGCCCAGCTTGGGCGCGCTGATAGGCGCGGAAGATCGGCAGATAGACCGTGGAACTGATCGAGGCAAAAGAGAATACGCTATTAAAAAAGTTTTCGCTGGAAAAAAGGCCGTTGCTTGTAACGGTCACACCAGTTGGCGGAGTATAGCTTGGATCGGTAGCTGAATTGATGTCGGTTGGAACTGTGGTGCGAAATGGCTCAATGTTATTTTCTACGCCGTCCGCCATTTTCTTACAAAACCGAGTCACATTCCAATCTAGCACGTCGCTATTTGCCGCCGCTGATGGATTGACGGAATAAACGTAGGCATAGGCCACTTGGCGGAGTAACGCCAGCAAGAGAGGATTTTTCAGCCAGCTTACCGTCACTTGGTTGGCATTGATCTCCCAAACGTCAATCGTGACATTGCCCGTGGTGTCCTGGGTGCGGAGCGTGGCAATGCCGTTCTGGTAGGTCAGTTCGTATTCGATGCCCGCATTGCCATACAGATTCGCCAAATTCTGCATGACCGGCAGACTCAAGCCGCGAAACTCCTGATCGAATGTCCATCCATTTACGGGACTCCAGCGGCCCGTCTGGCGCTGGCAATACGCCGTGCCCAATCCGCGCCGTGTCGGAAACGGAATGACGGTGTAGGGGCCTGCGATGATGAGTGACATAAATCAGTGACCGAAATTCACGCCTCGGCTTTTTTTCTTGTTGTTTTTGACCTCGTGATGGATGCCCTTCAACTCGGATAGCTGTTGTTTGCCAATATCCAGCATGGACATGCCGCGTCCGCCAAAAGCGCCGCCGGCCTTTTCCCAATCCGTCGCATTGATTTTCAACGCGCGGCCATGTTCGGAGTCCTTGGTATCATCCTTGGAATTTTCCGCAGCGCGGATTTTGTCATCATCCGAAAGAATCCGTGCATTCAGCGCCATCGCCTGATTGTAAGCCTTGGCCGCCTTGATTTTGTCCGCTCCGGCCTTGGCCGCTTCATCGAACAAGCGGGTTTGCTCTTTGCGGGCTTCCTCGCGGTCTTTTTTGGCGAGATCGTAGGCGGTTTTCTTTTCAACGGCGGTTTTGTGCGCGTCCAAACGTCCTTGGGCGGCGTCATAAATGGCGCGGTCGGTTGAACCTTTCGGCAAAAACGATTCCAAACCCTGCTCTTGGAAAAGCCGGTTGCCCTGATATTTTTCGACGGTCTTTTGATCTTCCTCAAGCTGGCTGTCAATCTCGTTGCCTTTTTTGTCCTTCCGCTTTTCAGTGCCTTCCTTGGCCGCCTTGTCCAAAATTTCCTGATGCACCTTTTCATCCGCCTCGGTTTCCACCTTCATGGCGCGGGCGGCTTCGGTTTTGGCGTCCTGTTCGACCTGCAAATCCTGAATATGCTTGGCATCGGCGGCCATCTGTTCGTCTTGCTGTTTTTTCTGCAAATCGTGTTCCTTTTTGGCATATTCCGCGCGCACACGGGCTTTGGCCACGGGATCGGTGGCGGCCTCTAGCGCTTTTTGCTTTTCAATTTCCAACAGCCGTTTTTCCGTGCTTTGCGCCTGATCCAAAAGCCCTTTGGTGCGCTCAAAATTCGCGTTGGCGTTGTTGATTTCCGCCGCCGCCTCGGCAATCGCATCGCGGATGCGGTTCCAGCCCTTTTCAAAGGCGGTCAGGCGGCTAATGTCCGGCGGCGCAATATCCGGCACTTTCAGGGATTCCAACGCCTTCGCCAGTGAGTTCACCCGATGTTCCCAAATAAAGAATGACGCCACGATGGCCGCCACTGAACCAACAACCACCGCGCCAGTGAGTGTGAAAATTGCACCAAAAATGCCAAGCTCCCCGCGCATTTGCCGCAAGCCTTGAAGCACGAGCGAAAACGAGCCGGGCACGCGCGCCCAATTTCCGCGCCCAATTTCGCGGAAAATCACCAGTGTTTCGCGCAACACCAGATTCAAGCCGGGAATATGGCCGCCAACTTTATTCAATGCGCCATCCAGGCCATTTACCGCCGGCGTGGCAAGTTTGGCCTCCGTTTCGAGCAACTTGGCAAAGCCCGGTGCCATGCCGCTGCCCGTGGTGCCCATGATTGAGGACTTGCGCGCCAAATAGGCGTTTCTTTTATCTAAAAGCGCCTGGGCGGAACTGGTGGATGTTCCGGCCTCGGTTGCCAGCAAGTTGGAAAAGCCGGGTGCCATGCCGCTACCCATGGTCCCCATGATTTGAGCTTTTTTAAGCAGGTAGGCGTTCTGCTTTTCCAACACCTGTAATTCCGTGGTGCGGTTTTTGGCGGCGGCGGCGTAAAGAATGTTCTCCTGACGAAGCAGACTTTGCCGCTTCAACATCAAATCCGTCATCTGGTAGCCCGGTGTGCCTTGCGCCTCCATGCGGCCAAGCTGGGCGTTCACGGAAGCCTTTTGCCGCGCAAGGTTTGTCAGCAATCTTTGATTGGATGCCAACGCCTCGGTTTCAGCCTGTCCCAGCGCGCGCCGGTAGCTTGTGCCAAGCTGGCCGCCGATGGTGAATTTGATGGAGTCTCCCATGCTATGAAGGGGGTTGAGTCGCTTCCGCTGTTTCCTTGGCCGCCCGCGCTTTTTTCAGGCAATCGGCCTGATAATCGGCAAGGTTGTCGAAACCAGCCGCCTTGGCCGCCGCGAGATCGAGCCGCGCCGATTCTTCCTCAAATTCGGTTTCAAACGCATTCATCACGCGCAAATTGCCTTCGCGCTCCAGCCACGTCAGGAAATGAATCTGCGCCTGGGCCAGTGGGAATTGCAGTGCCTCCCGCAAATCCAGCCGGAATTCCCGCACCAGAAATTGCAGCAAGGCCGCATCGTAGGGACCGCCCAAACTGCGTCCGCTGGCATCTGGCATCGGTAGCGTTGGCATGAAGGGAAAGCCTTCGCGCTGGTCTTTGAATTCGGTGATAATACGCGATTGGTCTATGTAGATGCGGAATTTCGCCGTTTCCAGCGCCCAATCAAATGGCGAGAACCGCCGCCATGCTCTTTCCGCGCGCCAGTTGCGCCAATGCCATTGCAGCCGCGTGCGCCAGTTGGGAAACATGGGCAGGGAACAAACATTCACGGCGGCTTTGAGCCATTTGATTTGCTCCTCAAAACCAAGCTGGCCGTAATCTGCCTCCGGCATCCAAACCAGTGGATTGCGCTGCCGCAAAAGAATCAGCCGATGCCCGATTGAAAAATCAAGCATCGGCAGTTCAAGGATGATGTGCCGGTCAGGACAAACTACGTCGCTGAATGTGAATTCGTGCAAACATTTCAGGCTTCGGCAATCGCCGGAGCGGAAGGCGCGGAAGGCGCGGCGGGTTTATCGACGTCGTCGGCGTGCAGGAAATTCACCAAGTGCAGACTTGGGCAGACGGTTTTATGAATGCCATGCTGAAAAACGAGTTCGTCATGGCCCTTGTCCTTGTGTCCGGCAACCGCCGTGCCTTTGACGGGGCGGCCAGCGTGATCCAAGCCGGATACCGGGTCGCCTTCTTTGATTTCGCGTCCGTTTTTGAATTTCATAAGTCAGTTTGGCTTTGTTGGCCGGCTGCCGGCGATTAGGCCGGGATGGTGAATTGGGCCGCGTTTTGGGTCGGGTCTTTGAACTTGCGCAGCGAGATTTCAATACCGCCGGCCTGTTCGTTGGACAGATCAATGGAGCCGCCCTCGTGATAGCTCCAATGGCCCGTAAAATAACCGCCAACGCCGGTGGTATTCAGCCACGGCAGATCAAAACCGGAAAGCGCTACTTCGGCCAATTCCAAAAGGAAAGCGCCATTGGTGATGGCGACGGCCTGCGATGCCGCCGTAAGTTTGGCGGAAATGGTGATGACGATGTGCGCGTTGCGGGCATCCCAGCCGAATTCAAAGCCGCCGAAATCCTTCACGTTCTGGTTATCCCAGGAATGTTTCCCCTTCACCGTCTGAATGGCGATGCCAACGTAGGCATCGAGCGCGCCGGCGGTGGTCTGAATCTTCGCAATGCCGCGTTGGACAATTCTGGTATCGCTCATAATTTTTTGATGTTAAAAGTTTGAATGCAACATCACGTTGCTTATTGGCCGTAACTGCCGCCGATTTGCACGGAATTGGTGGTGACAGCTTGGACGCGGATATAATTCGTCACCGCGTAGCTGGAGCCGGAAAAGGTTTCCGTGGTGGCATTGGTGTAGCTCGGCGTCCAAGTGCCAATGGTGACGTAGTTGGTCTGATCCACCGTGGTCTGAATGTTCAAGGTCAGCGCGCCCGTGGATGTCAGCGCGCCGTGCGTCACGGAAAATTGCTGGAGCGTCGGATTGTAACTGAACGCCGAAACTGCCGGGCTGTTGGAAGTCGTGTTGTTGACCGTCACCAGCGATCCCATGAGCAAGGTGGGCGCGGCGTGCGCGGTTTTCCAAAACAAACAGAGCGCAGCCACTAGCAGAATGGGGAGAATCAGTTTTTTCATACGGTCAATTACAAAAAGCCGCGCCAGTCAACTAAAGTTCAGTCAGGGTGAAGGTCGTATTGCTGCCGGCGTTGTAATCCTGGCGGTGGAAATCCAACCGCAAAAGATCGAACGTCGCCGGAATATCGCCGATTTCTTCCACGAGCAATGCCTTTTGCGCGTCAGTGAGTCCGCTTTTGCCGATGCCGTCCAAAAGGCTGGCGCGCGTGCCCTTTATCATGCCGCCGGTCCACGGTTCGGGTTTGTCGGTGGCCGCCGGCGCGGGCGGCGCGGATGGAACGGCGGGTGTTTTGGATTCGGTGTCTATCATAAATCAATTTGTGTTGCCGGCTCGAATCTCGAAATGCCGGATTTCCTTGATGAAAAAAGTTCCGTCTGCGGACTCGGCGCGCTGGGCACCTTTGTATTCCACGAATTCGCACACGAAACTTTCCAAGTCCTTGTAATTGTCGGGATCGGCTTGGGCGGCGGCCACGGCGGCGGCGGTGATGTCGGCGGCCACGATCACCGGAATGCGGTTCGGGTCGCCCGTGTCGGAAACACTCATTGCGGCCATGCCCACGCCCACGAAATCATTAATTTCGCTCCAGTCGGCAACCGCGCCCTCGTTTTCGCCCATGACGTCATTGCCTTTCCACTTCCATTCGAGCCGGACCATGTAAGATTCATTGCGGGTGTGGGCAATGGTTTCCGTGGATTTGTGCGCGAGAAAATCCACGCATGGCGCTTGGCGTTTTTGCCAGTCGTTTGAAAAATAAAAGCCGTATTTCGCGGCATCATCGCCATAGCAGACTTTGAAATAACAAATCAGGGCGCGCTCAATCTGCGAGCCGATATTTGGGGCCGGTGGATATTTCGTTGCCATGACGTCAACGGCGCGTAGTCAAAGATTCGAGAAATCCTGTTTCATGCCGCGATCAAGATAATCCTGCACTTTGCGGAAGATGCTGGCGGCTTCCTTGTAAATCGCCTGCTCAAGCGGCTGCAAGCCGACACGAATCAGCGCGGCGCGGTGTTTTTCGGCCAGAACCGCGTTGCCGGCGCCGCCAATGTCGTTTTCAGCCATCACCACGCATTGATCGCCCGTGAGTTCGATCACCGCGTTACCCAGCGATGAATTATTCAGCAAGTTTGTGGGATTGATTTTCGCCTGGGCATTGATCCGCATTCGGCTCCGCCCGGCGTAGTAGGCCGGATCGGAAAGCAGCGTGCGGATTGCCGGTCCCCAGCCGTGTTGGATGAAATGGGTGGATGAATGGCGAGACGATGCCATTTGCGTTTGCAGGGCTTGAATCATGGCTTGGCGCTCCAGCGCGGTTCCCGGCCCGGTTGGCAGCATGTTCGCCGGCAACGCCCAGCGGCCTCCGGTCAACTTATTGTAATTCGATCCCGGATTCATCCGCGCCATGATGATCAAAACCGCCATCGGCACGCGCACGCCGGCCACTGGAAAAGAAATCTTGTGATCAGGCCGTTTGGCGCGCGAAGCGCGGCCCTTCGCGGTGAAGCCGCGCACTTGCACTTCCAAATCAGCATCAATCCTGCCGACAGTGACGGCAATCGTATTCGACTGTGCATCGAGGCAAATGAAAGCCGCGCTGGTAACACATTGCTCGTGAAGCGTGCGGCGGCCAAACGCCACAACCTGCGGAATGGCGCGTTGCAATACGGAAACATCTACGCTTGATGTGAATTCAATATCCGGCACACAAAACGCCGGCAGTCGAACGAATTCAATTTTTACCGTTTTACCGGAAACCGATAAAAACCCATAAAACCCGCGTAAATGCTGCGTTTTCGTCATTTCAAACCGTTGAAAATACGCCACTTGCACAAACAATTTTTGTGTAAATGGTTTGTAATACGCCTCTCACGGCAGACTTTCGGCGTTCCGTCACTGACGATAACGATTCTGGGGGTGATAGCTTTCATATAGGGGGTGGGTATATCGCTAAAACATTGGGCTTTTTGCATGGTTTTGAGCCTGTTTTGTGTGTTTGCCAATGAATAATGATAACGCCTTTTGTGTGCAAAAATCGCCAGCATTGGCGCCCGTCGGCCCCCGTCTTTTGCTCGTGGTGATCCTGGTTTGATCTGGCGATACGGCGTTAGGCATTTACAGGCGCGCGCCTTGGTGATAGGTTGCCGGCATGAGTTCAAGACAAGCCAAGCACGCGGCCCAGCAAAGGCCCCAACGCATTGCCGCCGGCCTTTGTGCCCAATGTGGCCAGCCGCGCGCCGCCGGTGCCTATCGTTGCCACCATTGCAACCGAGCGCGCCGGGATAAAGCGGCGGCGCTTATGCGCGCGCGGCGGGCCGCCGGCTTGGCCAAGTGATCCGGTTTTCCCGGATAACTCGAAATTATTTTTCAGGCTTTCCCCGTTTCAAATTCTCAAAAGCCGGTTTCACGCTGATTTTGCATTTCGCGCGCTTCATTTTTTCTTAAAATAAATCACGTTAGGCATTGACACCGGCGCGCAATCTGGTAAATTGATTTCAGAATTTAATCATGAATTCACCGTGCAAGCGGAAACCTTGCAAAACTGAAAGATCATCAAATGAAAACCGAAAAGCTGGATTGTTACGAAGTAATCACGCAACGCATTATCGACCTTTTAAGCGCCGGCACCGTGCCTTGGCAAAAGCCTTGGAAATCAAACGGCGGATTTCCTAAAAACCTTGTTTCCGGCAAACACTATCGCGGCATGAATACGTTTTTGCTTCATTCCATGAATTACGAAAGCCCGTATTGGGTGACGTTCAAACAAGCGCTGGAGATTGGCGGAAATGTCCGCAAAGGTGAAAAGGCTTGCCCGATTATCTTTTGGAAGCGCTGGGAAAAGGTGGATAAATCCACCGGCGAAAAATCGTCAATTCCCATGATGCGGTTTTACTACGTTTTCAACGTGGCCCAATGTGACGGCCTGAAAAATCTTTTTGGCGAGAATGTCACCGGCGAAACCACGCCGGAAACCCCGGCGGAAATTTCCGGCGATTATTCCAAGGCGGAAAACATCATTGCCGGTTTTAAGAATTGCCCGGTGATCAAGCACGGCATGACGAAAGCCTATTATTCACCCGGCGGGGATTATGTCGGAATGCCAGACAACGCGAAATTTTCCAGCATTGGCCATTATTACGCGACTTTGTTTCACGAATTGACGCACAGCACGGGGCACGCGCGCCGGCTGGCCCGCAAAACGATTGTGGAAAAGGTTTTTGCCTTTGGTGATTCGGATTATTCCAAAGAGGAACTGGTTGCCGAAATGGGATCGGCTTTCCTTTGCGGCCTGTCTGGTATCAGCGAAACGGGAAACATCATGGAAAATTCAGCGGCCTATATTGCCGGCTGGCTCAAAGCCTTGCGGAATGACAAAAAGCTGGTGATTCAGGCCGCCGGCCTGGCGCAAAAGGCGGTGGATCATATCACCGGCACCATTTACGAAACGGAAACCGCGCCGGCGAGCGTGCCGGCGGAAACCACCGGCGAATTGATTGCGGCCTAAACTTTCAACCTTTTTTGATCCATGAAAAATTTATCTCTTACCGAAAAATACCGGCCGCGCACGCTGGCGCAAATTCGCGGGAATGAAATGATTGTGCGGATGTTGAAATCGTTCGTTAAAAATCCATGTTCAAAAGCCTTTTTACTTTCCGGGCCGGCGGGGACGGGAAAGACGAGCGCGGCCTTTGCGATTGCGGGGGAATTGGGATGCGATTTGACGGTTAAACCGCGTGAATGCGGCGGCCTGTTTGAAATCGCCAGCGGTGAATTGACGGCGGACACCGTGCGCGAAATGTTCAAAACTACGCTGGCTTATCGTCCCTTTTATGGATCGGGCCAAAAGGTTTTGATTTGCAATGAAGCGGACAACATGAGCAACCAAGCGGAATTCGTTTTCTTGGATATTCTAGAGAATTTGCCACCGCAAACGGTGGTGGTGTTCACCACGAATAATCCAGAAAAGCTATCGGATCGGTTTCGCCAGCGTTGCGAATGTCATGCGTTCAAAACCGCCGTGCGGGCGCACGGGGAAAGCGCATCGCCGGCGGAATTGGCCGCGCAAAAACTTATAGATGAAGTCTGGCAAACGGAATTAGGGCACAATCATTCACCAAGTCTAGATGAATTGGATTTTTGGAAAACCGGCGGGCATGTTTCGTTTCGCGGGGTATTGGCCGCACTGGAGCCAATGATCCGCGCCCAACGCGATCTTGACGCGGAAGAATTGGCCGCAACGCGGGCCGCTTTGCCAGCGGTTGAAACCATGCGCGGGGAAGCCTTGGCCAGCGCCGCGCCGGTGGCGCGGATGTCAGCGGCGGAAATCATGCGGAAGATTCAAACCGCCGTGGCCGGCGGGGATTATGCTACCGCAAAACAATTGGAAACCATGTTGCAAAGTTAATCGCGCGGTGCCGCTGGGGAAACCCGGCGGCATAGCGCGGGGAATTCCCGCAAACGTGCCAGACGTGATCTGGCGAAAACGAAATACAAAAAATGAAAACATTGGATCAAGTAAAACCGCTGGCAAACGATTTAAGCGAGCCAAGCCATACGCCGGGGCCGTGGTCAAATCAGGGGATTTATATTATGGCGCGCAATCCCAAAGCGCCATTGCCAAACGCACAAACGATTGGCCGCGCTTTTCCTGACCATTCCATAGTTGGCGGGGATACGCTCGCCAATGCGGTTTTAATGGCCGCCGCGCCGGAATTGCTGGCCGTGCTGGAAAGATTTATCGCCTTGGGGAAATCGGGGGCTGATACCTCGTGGTATTCGGATGATGCGCAAGACACTTTTTACGCCATGATGCGCGCGATTGGCACGGCAAAGGGGGAAATATGACAACGCTGGAATTGCTTAAACAGAATTGGCGGGATGGCGTGCGTTTGCCGTATCCAGCGGACACCGCCAGCATTGAGGCTTTGCGGGGAATGATGCCGGCGGTGACGCCAAAGGGTTTTGCCGTGGAAAGCGGATTGTGGGAAAATGGGGAACCGCTGTTAATCACGATCCGCCGGCAAGCGGGGATTTTGTTCTTACAACTCCAGACGCGGGGGGAAATATGATCCAAAACATTTTTGACAGGGCGAGTCTCGCCCATCCGCGCAAAGAGATTGTGCCGCTGGCCGTGGGGCTGGCGTGGGGGAACGGCGGGGAAATCTATCAGGAGAAACTAGATGGCCGTTTCCATGTCCGCGAATTGCCTTGCGGTAATACGCTGGCGGGGGAATTGATGCCGTCGAAGATTTCACGGGGCGTCAAAGATTTCATCGCCTGGGATTGTGTCGAGTTTAACGGCACGGATTGCCGGGACTGGGCGATGCTGGATCGGTTGAACGCGATGGAATTGGTTTGCGGGCAATTTAACGTGCCGATGGTTCAAACATCCTTTAGCGGCGGCGCGTTGCTCCAGGCCGTGCTGGCGCGCGGCGGCGAGGGGGTTTGCCGCAAGCTGCCCGGCTCAACCTACTTTGACGCCATGCAAGCCGCAAAACGGCTGCAAACGTGGATTTGTGCCGTGACGGCAATCAATTATGCCACGGGGGGCGCAAGCATCGTGGATGCGGCCACGGGGGAACGGCGGGGCACGGTGCCGCTACGCAATCGGGCCGGGCAATGCCGCGTTGGTTCCATCGTGAAGGTGGAAGGGGAAAATTTGAGCGCGGGGGGAATGATCCTCAAGCCGCGTCCCTGCAAAGACACGCCGACAAGCTGGCTGATTCAATACTAGACACAAATTGCACGAATTAACACGAAAGGAAAATTATGAAATTCAAAATTGAAATCTGGAAAAACTTTGAGGATGGCGCGAAGCCGCAATATATCACCGGCTTTTTGACGCTGGAAGATGCCATTGATTCAGGCTTTGCCCTGGCTCGCCGGCGCAATTCCGGCGTGATAAACATTGAACCGGCGGGCAAGCGGCGGGGGTATTTAAGCGAGGAGCGTTTGGCGGGGATTTATCCCGAGCATTTGGACCTCGAAAGCCAGCCGCGCACGCTGGAGCGCGCCCGGGGCAATCTGGTGAAGTTCAAGGCCAAGCTCAAGGCGGAGCGCGCGCGGGATCGGTTTGTGCGGGAGCATGGCGGCTGGGCCAGCGGCCTGATTGATCGCATCTTGCATGATGAGGCGATTAAAGCCGCATTTTTTGCCAACGATTTTGCCACGGTGGAAAAATTGCTGGCGGAAACGGCGTTGCCGGTTAATTCTGGAGAAAACAAGCCATGAGTGAACCAATCAAAAAAACTGCCACGGTGCATTTGACGGCGGATGATGCCGGCTTTGAATGCGTGGCCAAAGTCACGCGCGAATTCCGCGACATCAAATGCACGTTGCCGGTGGATGAATTCAACTGCCTGCAATGGGCGGCCAAACGGACGTTTCGGGATTTGCCCAATGGCGGGCGGGGCTGTATGCCGCTGGCGGATTTCTTTCGCGCGGCGCTGCTCAATCAGTTGCGCGCCGTGGTGCGGGAACAAATCGCGCGGGGGAAAGCCATTCCACCAGACATCGCGGCGCGGGTGGATCGCACGCGCGGGGAATGATGGCCCGTGGCGGCCTTGCCGCCTAGACGTTCGGATTGTAGAGATTGAACGCGGTCAAAATGGCGTTGAATTTCTCAATGCCATTGCCGGGGGAAATCACCAATTCTGAATCTTCGGTTTCCAGGTTGCCGCGCACGGTGACAGTATCGCCGGCCTGGGGTTGGCGGGGGAGATCGGCCAGCATGGAAGCGCGCACGATGACGCGGCGCGTTTGATTCAACTGGAGACCGGCGGAATTCTCCGCGCGCTGGAGACCGCTAATGTCAAAACCCATCGAGCATGGCAAGGATAGCCACGGCGTAGCGGCATCGCCGCTGGGGAAATTGATGGTGCCGCCGAGGTCGGATTGCTCGCGCCGGGCGGCGGCGATTTCAAGTTGTCTTTGGATCAAACCCATAAAGTAAAACCGCCGCGCCGGTTGCGCCAGCGCGGCGGGAAACATGCCATCGGATTATGAACCAGACCAAACTTAACCCAAAAGTGTGGCGATGTGTTCCGGTTTGATGACCGTGACACCCCAAGCCGCCGCAACTTCGTAGCGGACTTGGCGATACTGCGGATACATCGAGATTTCCAGGCTGATGCCGGAGCGCGGATCGGTGACGGTCTGCACGTCGCTGGCCATGTCGCCGCCGGACGGGCGAGCGGGCAGGCGGGTGGCGAGCAGGATGGCATTCTTGCTGAATGCCAGATTGCGGGTGGCCGTGGCCACCACGGTGATGGCGCGGGTGGCCACGCCCTGCGCTTTGCGCAAGCCCGGAGCCGCCAAGGTGATGCTGTCGCCGCTGGCCGGATTCGCGCCGGCGAAGCTGACCGAGGAAACCACATATTTGTTCGTGTCGTTCGCAAACGTCACAATGTCGCCCGCCGCGACGACGCCGGTGCCGGCGGCGGCGAGGGGAATGACGGTCTGACCGACCGTGAAAGCGGCGCTGGTGCTGGTGGCGGAGGCCATCGCGCCGGCGGTGGGAATTTGCACCTGGGCGGACTGTTTGAAACTCATCCCATACATATTGATGAGTTCGCCGTCGCGGAGCGTCATGATCTGGCCGGCTTCATTGACCTTGGTTAGGTTGTAGTTGGCGACGAGGGACGCGGCGGCGGTGGTGTCAATGACGCACGTCCGGTTGCCGGTCGGAGCGCCATTGTCGTCGAGAATCTTTTTGACGTTGGAAAACGGGCTGAAATCCGCCGTGCCAGCGGCAACAGGGACGGTGCCGGCGGTGCCGTAGGCGCGGCTCGCTCCAATCGCAGCGGCCAGCGCCGTGTCAGCTTCCATCTGATTGACCACCGTGCGGATGGCCTGTTCGACCAAATCCGTGACGATGTTGCCGTAGCTGCCGGAGTAGGCGAGCGCCTTTTCTTCTTCCCCGGTGAAATAGAAATCAGACATCTTATAATTGGTGATGCTGATAGACTTGGTGCCCTGCGCCTTGTCCGCGCCCTGCGGCGAGACGTTGTTCGGGGTGATGTCGCTCAAGCTAGCGGTCGGCGAGGCCCAGCTATAAAGCGTCTGGTTCTTCGCCAAACGGTCGCTGGACGGATCGCGGTTCACGCTCGGCACAAAGCCGACGAGTTCACGTGAAACCACGTCAAAGCCACGCACGATGCTGGGGATGAGGTTGGTCAATGTATTTGCCATAAAATTTTAGTTATTTGGTGGTGGTTGCGAGATTGGTTCAGTCAACGATCTTGCCGCCGCCCTTGATGAATTCAAGTTGGGCTTGCGGGGTCATTTTGAAATAGGCTTCGCGCTTCATGCTGCCATCCGTGCGGCCAGCGTTCGGGCTGGTGACGGGCGCGGCGGGCAAGGTGGAATTGGGCAGGTTGGCCTTGGCAAACGCGGCATTGAGCGCGCCTTGATACGCTTTGAACTTGTCCGCTACCGGCACGGCGAGCGCGGCGGTGCGTTTTTGTTCCGGTGTGGCATCAGCAGCCAACTTCAAATCCAGCAAACCGCCATTCAGGCAGGCATCGGAAAGCAGTTCGTTGAAACCGAGAAATTCCTTGTTCTGTTCGGATAACTTGCCAGTGAGTTCGGCAACGGTGGCTTCGAGTCCCGCTTTTTCATTGCCCAAGCTGGCAATGCTGGCGGTGGCCGTGGCAAGGTCAGCCTTCAACTGCTCAATGGTGCCGGTGACATCCGCCTTGAGTTGGGCGAGTTCCGCCTTGAACGCATCGGCGGCGCGGGCTTCAAGGCCGGTGACTTTGGTGATTAAATCTTTGAGAGTCATATTTTGTTTGGCCGTTGCCGGCTTCTACAAAATTCAGAGGAGTCAACTGGCGGGCGGACGGAAGTCCGTCAGCCAAGGAAGGTTTTTAAATCGTCCAGGCTGGAAACGATGTCGTCAGCAAAGCCGATATTCACCGCCTCGCCGGCACGGAACATCTGGCCCTGCATGGCGTCGTCCGGCACGTCGCCCAGGTTGGCGCGGATGTGGTCGTAAAATTCCTGCGCGAGTTCGAGGACGGAGTTTTGTAGGTATTCCTCCTGATCGGCGGACAACGCCGTGCCGGGCACGCCCATGCCTTTGTAGGTGCCGCTGGAAAACACCTTGATTTTAATGCCCATGCTCGCCGCGCGTTCGCTCATGTCTGTGTAGGCGCAATAAACGCCGATGCTGCCGGCTTGCGCGCTGGGGGAAAGAAACCGGCCCGTGCAACACGCCGCCAGCCACATGCCCGCGCTGGCCACGGTGCCGCCGGGGGGCACAAAGGCATAAACCGGCTTTTCACTGGCGGCGATGGCGTCCGCGCATTCCGGCAAACCGCCCATCATGCCGCCGGGAGTGTCCATGTAGAGCAAAATATTTTCCACGCGCGGATCGTCATTCGCCTTGGCGATGTCCGCCATGATGTCCGCATAATCCGTCGCGCCGGCTCCCTTCTCAAATTTATCCAAGCCGCAACCGAGCGGGCCTTTGACGGGGATAATGGCCAGGGCATCCTCAATGGTCATCTGTTCCAAGTCCACGGCTTTGCCGCAATAGTCCACGCCCTCGCGCGCGGCGCGAAAAGTATGATCGCTTTGGAGAATGCCTAGAATGGTGTCCACGCTGCCGGGCGTCATCAGCAACGGTGTGCGGGTCAAAGTCTCAATCAGTTTTGGAAGTCTCATGGCTTAATCTTTCGCGCCTTTGGCCGGCTTGGTTTGGGTTTCTCCGGGTTCGGCTTCTGGCTCATTGGGTTCGGGTGGGGATGGCATTACGTTGGGATTGCCGTTATTGTCCAGCCGGTTCAAGGCGTCCAGCGGCTCCAGCCAGCCGTGCTTCTTGTTCAATTCCTCGGCGGCGGTGGCCAAGGCATCCACGCTGTTGAAATTGGATTTCAGGATTTTCTTTTCCTGCACGCCCATGTCATTGCAGATAATCCCGCGCGAGATACAGCCGCGCCCGAGCATGGAGAGCATCATTTTGCCGTCGTTGCCTTCATCCACGGTGTATTTTCCGGGGAGCGAGAAACCGAAATTGTAAGGGTCAAACAAGTTGGTGTTGTTCGGGATTTCGCCGCGCCGCATCCCAAGCTCAATGCGGCGGTTGCAAATCCAGCGCGCGGTGCGTTCCAGCGTCATCTGCCGCTGGCGGATGTTCACTTGCACTTGTTGCGCGATGCTACGGCTCGGCGCGCGGCTGGCGTCGCCGGGATAAATCAGACAGCGCGGCCAATGCTTGTGGAAATACGCCGTCTCGACGAGCGAGATAAATTGCTGTTCCTGCATCGAAGGCCGGTTGAGATCGAGCGTGCCCAACTTTTCGCCCTTGCGCGAGGACAGTTCCACCACGCCGGCGGGGGCATCTTCCACCGCCACCAGTTTGGTGGTTGTAGTGCCGTCCACATTGTTGACCACGATTTCCGTTTCCTGCACGCCGCTGGTCGGGCGGCCCTCAATGCTTTCCCGATACACCATTTTTTGGCTGGCAATCTGGACGCCCTGTTTCCAGTAATAAATGATGTCCGTCACGCTGTTGGCGTCATCCAGCAAATTGGCGAGCGTGGGAATGCCGCGAATCTGATTGATCCAATCGCCCACTTCGTAATTGAAATGCAGTTGCGCGCGCGGCACGTCCGCATAGGTCATCTGGCCTTGGTCGTTGTAACCAAGGATGCGATAGCCGAGCAGCCGCAAATTCTGGTCCACGATAATGCCGTCAATGATGCGCTGGCCATCAAACGGGCTGGCGGGGTCGTTGATGAGGTAAAACGGCAGGTAACTGCCCCAGCCGGAATAATAGCCGTTCGCGTAGTTGTAGCCGTAGGGCGCATTGCCAAGTTCGCGCACTTGCTCCAAGCCGGTGCCCTGTTTCACGCACCAGCCAATGCCGGTGCCGATGCGGGAATAATCCAGCACTTGAAATTGGCCGGTGGCCGTGTGTCCGGGCGTGTCCACGCCGTCAAACCAGATGCCAAAATCAGCTTCCACGTCGAATGCGCGGCACAAACTGCGCAAGGTGGAATGCCAGTCATGCGCCTCGCCCAGCACGTTGCAATTCTGGAAATAGCTTTGATGCAACATTTCCTCCATGCGCTCACCCCAAGCCGCATTGTCGCCGTGATAAACGATGTGCCAGGCGTCACCAATGGCATATTTAGCCTTCATCCCCAGCGCGGCATCAATGCCGGTAACTTGCGTGCTTAACACCTTGGAATAATTCACCTGTTCCCAGCGGGTGTAAGGCGTCTGGTTCTCGTAAATCTTACTGCGAACTATCGGTTTTGGGCGGTTGTCGTAGGGATGCGAGGACGGCGACGGATAAAGATTGCGGCTGCCGATGGCGCGTCCGAATTGGTCAACAAGGGTGGCCATAATTATTGAAAGATTTGCACCGTCACGCCGGGGTTGCGGGAATAGGGGTTGAGATAAACGCGGTCATCCGTCTGGCCGGCGGCGCAAAGCAGATAGAGCGCATACGCCAATCGTTCCAGCGTCACTTCCAGCGGGGTGGCATTGCGGTCATCGTTGCGCGTGAGTTCGCCCGCCAAGCGCACCTCCGTAGTGCGCCCTTGGGAAAGCGATTGTTGCACCAGCCGGCGCTCGGCCAACAATTCCGCTTCGCTCCAGCCTTCGTAATAATTAAACGCCATTCTGCGAAACGGGCGCAGTCAAACATTTAACCGCCGCGATGTGTTTGCATTCAATCCCCCGCGCCATGAATTGCTCACAACCGCACGCCCAGCGGCTGCCATCGGCGCGCGCGGTGTAATAATCCGAATCCACGATGAACGCCAAAGCGGGGCGGCTTTCGGAATAAACCACTTAGCGCGTTGGTTCGTGCGGGATGGGTTCAATTCTCATAAAAATGGTAGCGGTGACAACCTTTGTCGGTAGGGGCTTCCGCGCGAACATTCGTCCGCGCGTAGTTAGTAACCACTCCGCTTAATGTCAGTTGTCACCGCAAATCTGGATCGTCACCACCACGCCTTCCGCGCCGCGCGTTTCGTGCTGGCCATATTCCCAGCGCAAGCACGGATCGGCGTCGTCTAATCCGAGACTGGCGGCAATGGCGTCCCGGAGGTGTTTGCACGCGCCAACAAAGTTGTCATCATCCAGCTTGCGCCGCCGGCAGCCAACCAAGCTGACAACCACGCTTCGCGGGCGGCTTTTTTGTGGTGCATCCGTTGGTGCAAGCTCGCGCCGTCGGTCTGGTTGCGGCTGGGTGGCCGGTAGGGCACCCAAAAGATGTGGATTGAGCCGCTTGAATGATTCGCTGGCATTTTTGAAATCGGGATTCATCCGTGGTTAATTTTTTGCCTCTTGGCCGCTGGCCTCTTGGCCGATGGCATCGCCGGCGGCGCTCTCGCCGCGCACGGTGCCGTGCATCATCTTCATAACAATGTTTTCACAATGGCAATCCACCAAATGTTGCTCTTTGTGAAATTCCACTACTTCCGCCTTGCCGCTTTTGACGTTGTTTTGAATGGCAAATCCGCTCATTTGCTCGTCGTAAGCTTTCAAGCCAACAGCTTTGGCGCGCGTGGCGTCATCGGCGGCGGGTATGTGGGTGATCTTCGGCTGGCCAGGCAGACCCAGCCGCATCTTGAACAGGATTTGCTTGGCGGCCATGTTGCTCCAGCGATAAACCTGAACGGCGATTTTTACCCAAGTCCGCTTATCCGGCTCCAGACAATCCACCAAGTAAGTCTTGGGCGGCCAATACGAGCGCCAAACGCCATCCTCCCAGCGCACCCCGCGGCCATCATCGCCAACCATGATTTTCCATGTGGCCCAAACCCGCTTGCCGCTGCCGTCTAGCGCCGCTTCCTTCGTGCGGTAGTGCGCGGCCTTTTCTTTAACAATGTCCAGCCAGTTGCCGCCATCAATCGCCACATTCCGCGTGGGGATGTTAAATTTATTTTTGATGCCACCGGTAATAATCCGCTCGCCCTTATCGTTGACCGTCACGGTTCCAAATAATTGCGCCCAACTCGTGGCGTAACCCCATTGCAATTCCACCGTGTTGCCGTGCTTATCATTCGCCGCCACCACATACCAGAAATGCCCCGTCAAATCCTTGCCCTGTTTGAGCGATTCAACCAAGTCTTTTTGGCAATCCACATTCAGCGTGCGGAAAGCTTCATCCAGGATGCGTCCTTTATCGTCCAGATTGACGCTGCTGATGATGGTTTCCACGCGCGTTTGGGTAAGCTTGGGCGAATAGAAAATGGCCCGCTCGCTCATATACCAGTTTTCCAGCTTCACCGGATTTCCGCTTTCAAAGGCGTCTTTCGCCTCCAGATAACTTGCCGCGCCGGATTCAAAGCTATTGGTGAAATTTCCCTCGCGCGGAATCACAAACAACACTTCCTTTGGCGTGCGCCACCTTCCGGTGGGGGCACCATTGGCGTCTAATATGGGAATGCGGTAGTCTTGTTCGTAAGAGTTGGCGATTTTCTTCCGGTTTTCCCTAGTATCCTCGATCATCGCGCCGCAATGGTAACATTCCCATTTGGCGGCGCGGGCGCGCTCCTCGGTTGTCAGCATCCGGCCATTGCCGGCGTCCGCCTCGGGTATCTTCATACCGGCATGACTGCCGGGCGCGGGCGGCACCCATAATTCTAGTTGGCCAGCGGGTAAATGGGTTGGTCGAATTGGCACAAAATCCGCCGGGCGCGGAATAGAATAATCCTGCGGACATTCCCATGATTGCCGGCCATCACAAAACGGGCACGACCAGGTGAGTGGGACACGGTGGGCTAACTTGGATCGGGTATCAAAATCACTTCCCGCCGGGGCGGCCTGGCTTTCAATGAAAATTTTACAGGTTTTTTCAAAACGGTCCGCGCGCTTGATGAGTTTTCCGAGCATCCCCGGTTTCCATTGCCAGACCTCGCTGCCCCAGATTAGCCGCCATGAAAGCGATGACATCAGGCCGTCATTGGCCCCGCCCACTTCCAACAGTCTGCCGCCGGCAAAGCGTATGCGCGTGCTGGTGACACGGTGCCGCGCGTTGGCATCCTCCTCAAACAGTCCGGCCAGAAGCGGGGAGATTTCGGGATGTTCCTTGATGGTGTCCATCAGCCGCGTGGCCACATATAGCTTGGCCTTGGGGTCATCTTCAAACACGCACAGCACCGAATCATTCTCATGCTCCAGCCAATACGGCACAGTTATATCCCCGCAGATGGATTTAAGTATTTGCGTAGCGCCGCACAGAAAATTGATGCGCACTTCGGGATCGCGTTGTGCCCGCAACACCCCACGTAAATGCAAGGCCGAATCAATCTGAAAATGGCCGTTCTGGTCCGGTGGCATGGATGCGTAGCCCTTGCCAACCAGCTTGAAGCGCGCGGCATTCTCCCAAATCTCGCCCTTGAATTTCTCTTTTGCGAGTGCCTTGAGATATGGATTGGGTTCGGTCATGGCGTGCTTGGCGGCTTGGCGGTTTCAATTTGGGGTCCAGCGTCACGCTGGTTTTCCTGTATTCCCGCGCCAACGGCGGCAGCAAACTTCACCAGCAATTCGGGATTGAGCTTGCGCAGTTCGGCCATCACGAATTGCCGCCATTCTTCCGGCATGGCCGCCTGTTCAAGAATATCCTGCATCCGGTCATACGCGGTGTGGTCGAATAAATCCCAAAGCGTATTGCGCGCGAGATTTCCCAGCGTGGCGAGAATGCGGTTGTGTTCGGCCTTATCCATCAGCCGCCCTTTTAACTGCTGCTGCTCAATGGTCTTGTTTTCAAACTCAATCTTTTTCAGCGCCGTGGTCCAATCCACGTTATCGCCGATCAAATCCCCTTGGTTGCGCGGGAGGTCTGGCAATATCCAACGCGCCACCCAATCAAACGCATCTGTCACCTTGTAATCGTTCCGCGCCGTGGCATTGGGAAACGGCACCACGCCGGGCCGCTTCTGGACGCCCTTCAATTGTTTCCACGCATGGATGCGCTGCCGGCCAACTTCCCCCAGCGCGGGATACTCTTTGAACCGCGCCATGATGAGCGCGCCTAGGTCATCCATGCCGCTGGCGATTTCGGGAAACTCCTGATCTTCCACCTTGAACGTGCGCCCGGCGGACCCGCGCAACAGCTTCATATCACCGCCGCTAAACTTGTCGCCCTGCTCAATGCTTTTCACCAGCTTGGCATCGGAAATAAATTCATCCACATGCCGCTTGAGAAATGCCTTGAGGTCATCAATATCAAACCCATTGCGGGTTTTCTTTGGAAAATCTGTGAACGTGCGCCAATACTTGAGCTTGGCCTTGTTCTCCCGGCTCAAAGAAAAGCCCATCGCCACCAAAATGTTTTCCGGCGTGCGCGCAAAGCGTTTGGTGGGTTTATCAGCCATTGGCGATTTCTTCCGGTTCACCCTGTTCGTTCACATTGAAGATGCCCAGCATCCCGCGCATGGGCCGGAATGGCAGGGGATAAGGCCGCTCCATGACAAAGCCGAATGGGCCAACAAAAAACCGCGATGGATGCCGTTGCACGCAATCCGTGATCTTCACCAAGCCGATGATGCCGCCTTTCTCCAGACGATCCAGCGGCGGGATACCGGCGGCCAGCACGGGATTGAACGTCCGCACGAACGCCACGGCTTCATCGTATTCGGCCTGGGTGCAACCCTTGGCCGCGTGAATCTGGATGTCCCCGCGAAACTTGGTTGCCCAGGTGCGGTTTTCAATCGGCTTGTGGCCTTCGATGATGAGCCAAGCCCAAGGCTGGCGGATGCTGATGGCTTTCATGCGTTTTTAAAGTAGTAAGCGGCCATTCGGAAGCAGATAGCCGCCTTTTTCCATTCTTTACATATTGCCGCCGCCTCGCCTTTCATTTCGCAGATTTCCGCAACAATGGTGCCATCGGCTTTACCCAGCGGCATAGGCTGTCCTTCGTTGCACGCCTCACACGCAATCGTGGCTTCGGGTTCAAGTAATTTACTCATGCTGCCACCGCCTAAAACAGCGGCCTAAAATAAAAGTATGGTTGCCGCCTTCCGGGCAGGAATTCACGGCGGGTTTGGAATGTTTTCATTAGTGTTAATTCGTGCAATTCGTGTCTAGCGGGTTTTGCCGCCCAGCATTTTTTCCGCTTGTTCAATCCGTTTTTTAACCGGCTGCGCGGATTCCAGAAATTCCTCCAGGGCGGCGGCATCCCATTTATCCATCGGGCGCTCTTTCTCCAAATCCTCCAGCAATAATTCAAACTTCCGCGCCGCCGTGGTGATGGTGCAAAACAAGTTGCGCTCAATCAGCGATTGGCCTTCGTGGTGGGGTTGATCCATGAGGCCGATCACGCGCAAAGACATCTGGAGTTCCGCCTTGATGGCGTGCAATTCCGCCACCGTCTCAATCGGCTTTTTCACGCGCGCGGCGATGTGGCAACACATTTGGATTTCCTTCACCGTCATGCCCGTTTTCAAAAGCGGGATGAGCGATTTACGGCAAAATTCCAAACCCTCCAGGTTGAAAAAAAGCTGGTTGCGCCCCGATGCGTCATTGAATTTCTCGCCGGCTTCGCGCAGCAAATTGATTGATTTGATGTTGGCGTTTTGAAGCGTGGCCTCCGCGCGCCGGTAAAGTTTTTCACCGGCCAGCGCCGCGGCCGTGCGCGCCTTCAAAGCCATTTTTCCGGCGCGTTCGGTGTAGGTAAGGTCCGAGCCGGACTGGCCATTGTTTTTTGTGCTCATAGTTTTTTGGTTATACAAAGTGGTCGGGTATATTCAACTGTTGGAGGGTTTGATTTTATTCTTTCGCGCCGCTGCCATGTTGGCGCGGGCATCATCGCTCCGCTGGCCGGCGCGGCGGTGCAGTCCCATTAACCGCTGGAAATTCAGCGCGCATTTGTTCACCGTCTGCTTGTCAAAATTCGTTTTACGGGCCAGTTCCGCCACCGTTTCCGCGCCGGCGGCATTTTGGAAACCAAGCTCCAGCGCCATGGTGCGCGTGGACATCCGCACTTCATCCGCCGTTTTCTGGTTGGCCTGGTATTCAATCAGGTATTTCCACGCGGACCGATGAAGCGAATTGAGTTCCTTGAGCGGGTTGCCATCGGCTTCACAATTGGATGCAACGTCACGTTGCCCAAACGCCGCCATGACTTCATCAATCATTTCCAGGCATACGGCATGATTCAGGTTGTAGCGCGCCATGAGTCGGATCACGCTGGCTTCCCCGCCGGTATCTTCGGCTTCCTGGTCGGGGCTGTTAAATGGCTCTACGGCGTAATGATTCTGGCCTTGATCGTCTTTCATGGTTTTGCTTCCTGCGGCTTGCTTAAAGCGCGGATTTCATCGCGCACGGCCTTTAATTGTTGTTTGAATGTCTGGATCATTTCCGCACACGGATTTCCTTTTTCACGCTCGGATTGCAGACGTTTTGAAAGGGTTTCTTCATCCTTCAAAAGCTGCCAAAGTTCACGCCGCTGCGGTTTGGCGTCCGCGCGTCCGGTTATTTTTTCGGCAAAAACTTTTGCCGGGGTGGGTGGCGGTGAAACCGCCTTCATCTTCCCTTCTACTTCAACTTCTTTAATGCGCGGTAAAATTTTTTTAGAATCTGCCAAGGGCAGAAACGCTTGACCTTCTGGCGGGTCAAACTCGGACTTCATAAACCGCTTGCGCTGGCCGAACTTGAATACTTCGAGAATCGTCCGGCCTTTGGCATCAACGTAAAAGCGGATCAATCCGGCCTTTTGGCACGCAGCCAGCCAGCGGGAAATGTCGGTTTCGCGTATATCGGCCTTGAGCGGGAACAACCTGGACTTCAAGAGTCGGTTATCCACAAGTGTCCGTCCGTAATCATCCACCTTCATCAGCAACCGGGTAAAAAACCGCTCGGCGTGGGCGTCCAAAACGTCCACGGTCAAGCTGTCGGTCCAGTCGCGAATCAGTGGCATGGGTTAATCCCGTTGAGCGGGGTTGTAAAAATAGGGTTTTGCCGCTTTTTTGGCGGCGGGTTTAGCTTTCTGTGTGGGCTTCGCCGCGCGCACAGATTGCGCCGCCTTTGATTTCTCCACGGCATATTGCCGCCGGTTCTGCTTGGCCAACGCTTGAATGCGCGCAAACCGCGCCTGCATTTCCGACGATAAACCGTTTTCAATAGTGGGCTGTAGTTTCACGCCGGATTCGGTCATGCTCATGCGAGTTGCCTCCTTAAAAAGCTCAAGGCCGCCTCCAGTTCCAAGGCCCGCGCTTGGGCTTCGGGAGATAAATCAAACCAACTCGCATTGATGGCGCTGGCCAGATGGTCAATGCCGGCGACAATGATTTTGGCATCCAGTTCCGCAATGACGGGCGCGGGCGCAATGGGCTTACGTTCCGGCACCACCAAAGGCGGGAGGACAAAGGCGGGCGGACAAAGGCGGGCGGACATCATTTGGAATTCCTTTGTAATTCAATCATCAGATTTTCAAACCGCTGGGCACGCTGGCGCTCGCGCGGTTTCGGATTCAGCACGCGCGCCGGGCGGTGCCACAAAAGGTAAAGTTCCTGCAAGGTTGGTTTGCGCCGATGCTCCAGCCGAAATGCCTCCGCGCGCCGATCCCAAATGCCAAACGCCACAATCAAGGCCAGCTTGGGATTGGCCGGATTGGTAACGGGACTGTGCCGGGCCGCCAACTCCGCGCGCCATACTTTGGGCGCAACCTGGTAGCGGCTGACTTCACCATTTTTTCCAATGGCCTTGTCATGGTCCGCGCTCTCGATCTGCGAAAGGGCGGCCAGATGAACGGCAGTGATGATGGATGCAATGGCGTTGGTCATGGCGCGGTGCCCGCGTAGGCTATTGCCGGGGCGGATGGAATTTTTTGAGTGATTACCACAACTTTTCTTTCGTATCTGGTGGCGTTCAACGCCCGGAGTTCAAACAGGGGTGCCCATTCGGGATGATGGGCAATCATGTGACGCACGGCATAGGGCAACATGTGATCGTTCAACAGAAAACCGCGCTCGGCTTCGAGCTTGATGCCGCGCCGCTTCAATTCCTTGCGGATGCCTTCGATGCGGTCCCGCAAGGTTTC
>Ga0208389_1000358_pt1 | contig 24475 bp, 26 predicted proteins | sample CryBogCBH12Aug09_FD_184625 | JGI IMG/M metagenome (GOLD analysis project Ga0208389, IMG submission 184625) | Freshwater microbial communities from Crystal Bog, Wisconsin, USA - CBH12Aug09 (SPAdes) (version 2) | ecosystem: Environmental > Aquatic > Freshwater > Lake | place: Crystal Bog... | reverse complement strand
GATGTAGCGATCGGGAGTGCGGACATTCCAGAAGCGGCGACCACTGATATGGCTGTGCGCCGCCGAGCCGAAGCCCTGGTAGTTCCCGTGGTCCCAGTAGACGTGATTGTGACGACACTCGTGGCCTGGCTCCGCCCAGTTGGAGATCTCCTCCCACTGGTAGCCGTTGGCCTCGAGTGTCGCACCCACCAGGTCGTAGGCGTCGGCCGTCTCGTCCTCGTCGGGGTGACGGGCGGGGTCCTGTCCCAGTGGCGTCGCCGGCTCCGGGGTGAGGGCGTAACACGAGATGTGCGGGGGGCGGTGTTCCAGGGAGAGCAGGTCGGCCAACGTGGCGCGCACGTCGTCGAGTGACTCGGCCCGCGAACCAACGATGAGGTCCATATTCCAGCTAGCGAAGCCCACCTGGTGGGTCCGCTCGGCCACCTCGCGATGCGCCATGGTGCCGTGACGACGACCGAGGTCGGCCAGCACGGCCGGCTGGGTGGACTGCACGCCGTAACTCATGCGATTGACCCCACCGTTGCGGTAGGCCGTCAACCGCTCAAGTGAGGCGTCTTCGGGATTGCACTCCACCGTGATTTCGCAGTCGTCACTTCGGGGGATCTCAGTGAGAATCGAAAGTAGCTGCTCGGGGGTCAGTCGCGAGGGCGTACCACCACCGAAGAAGATGGAGGTAGCCACGGGGAGGCCGGCCTCGACGGCCCAGCGAATTTCTTGGCGCACCGCCTCGACGTAGGCCTCCTGGAGGTGGTCGCGGTCACTGTAGGTAGCGAAGGCGCAGTAGTCGCAGCGGTGGGCGCAGAACGGAACGTGAACGTAGACGCCAAAGGCGTCCGCGACGTCAATGGGCGCCGCATTCACGCTTGAGCGGCCTCACGAGCGGCCTTCACTTCGTCGTAGCGACGCAGGGCCTCATCGCGTTCGGTCGCCGCGTCCACCATGGGTGGGAAGTAGCCGGCCGGGGCGAGGAGGCCGATGCCGCCACCGGGCTGCAGGCAGTCGGGGGCGCTCACGCTCCGCAGTTCGGGGATCCAACGCTTGACGTAGACCCCGTCGGGGTCGAACCGCTCGGCCTGCAGAACGGGATTAAAGATGCGATAGAAGGGCGAGGCGTCCGTGCCACTGCCGGCGGTCCACTGCCAGCCGTGCTGGTTCGAGGCCACGTCACCGTCGATGAGTCGCCAGAGGAACCACTTCGCACCCCAGCGCCAGTCGATGTGCAGGTGTTTGATGAGAAACGAGGCGGTAATCATGCGGACGCGGTTGTGCATCCAGCCCTCAGCGAGGAGCTGACGCATTCCGGCGTCCACGATCGGGTACCCCGTCTCACCCCGCGCCCAGGTCTGAAAGCGCGCCACGGCCTCGGGGCCGTCGTCCACGCGCAGGTGGTCCATCGGACGCTGCAGGTTCTGCCACGAGGAGGTCGGGTTGGCGAAGAGGACGTCGGCGTAGAACTCACGCCACCCGATCTCGGAACGGAAGTGCAGCGAGCCCTTCGTCCCGCCGTAGGGGTGGGCGTCGGTGCGCGCGAGGATCTGGCGGGGGTGAATCGTGCCGAAGCGCAGGTGCGGACTCAGACGAGATGTTCCCTCGACCCCGGGCTGGTTACGCTGTTCGTCGTACTCAGCCACGTGGGGCAAGAAGGCTTCGAGCGCCTCGAGGGCACCCCGCTCGCCCACCGCGGGGTCGAAGGCCGGTACATCGTCGGGCAGGTCGCCGAAGTAGTCGGGGCGCTCTTTCGCCGCGAGCGACGTGATGCTCGAGAGCGGCGCCGACTCGAGACGCTGCCACCGGACACCCTCGGGAGCGTCGACGGGTGCTGGCACGGGATTGAGTTCCCACACTTTGCGAAAGGGCGTAAAGACTTTCGAAGGCGTGCCCGCCTTGGTCGTCACCGTACCGGGCTTGACCACGTAGGGCGAATCAAGGAGGTGCAGAGTAACGCCCGCCGTCGTCAGCGCCGCGGCGACCTGCGCATCGCGTCGCCGGCCCGTCGGGGCGAAGTCGTCAGTGGCGAAGACGTCGTGGGCACCGACCTCGCGGGCCAGGGATACCAGGGCCTCCTCGGGTGCGCCAACACGAATAGTGAGGGCACCGCCAAGAGAATCTTTGAGGCTCGCGAGCGTGGCTTCGAGGTACGCACTGCGGGCGGGACCGACCGAGGCGAGCAGCGTCGGATCAACGATAAAGAGGGCGACGACGTCGCCGTTCCCCTTCGTCACGGCCTCGCATAGGGCGGGGTTGTCGCTGAGGCGCAGGTCGCGTCGGAACCAAAAGATGGTGGTCATAGTGGTGAGGCTAGCGGGACGGAGGCCTTGGTCACCTTGAGCCGGCGCCCGAAGTGCACCTCAATCGCCTGGTGGGCCAGGGCGGCAACTTCGCCGGCTCCCTCGGGTGACGCTTCCCGCAACACCGAGGCCAGCTGTCCTCCCAAAATGCGTCGGAGTAGTGCCTGGGCCACCGGACTCACCGAGACACCGGAGCGACAGTTCGAACACAGCATGCCGCCGACTTCAGCATTGAAGGCCACCAGCGGACCGGGTGACTCGCACGAGACACAGGCCTCAACGACCGGCTCGGAACCGTCGTAGGCGAGGAGTTTGAAGAAGAAGGAGGCGGGAATCAGCCCCGGCAGGTACTCCGGCGTGTCCAGCGACTGCAGCACCCGAAGCAGAAGAGAAAAGATGCCTTCGTCGGCCGTGTCCTCACTCGGAATGGCGTCGATGACCTCCACCACGGCGAGGCCGGCGGCGATGCGGTCGTAGTCGGCTCGCAGCGTTGTAAAGCGGGTGAGGTGCTGCACGTTGCGGGTAACGAACAAGTCACCGCGGGATTTGACCGCGTCGATCTTCACGTGGCTCATCGGCTCGAGTGAGCCCCCCATCCGTGAGGATGTTTTGCGCACGCCCTTGGCGAGGACGCGAAGCTTGCCGTGGTCCTTCGTCCACAAGACGGCCAGGCGGTCGGCCTCTCCCGACTTGTAGACCCGCAGGACTATCGCCTCGTCGGCGAGTTCCTTCACTCGGGGTCCTTGTCGTCCTTGGGCTCGACGAAACGGGGGGACTTGGGCGTGATGCCAATGAAGCGCTGGAGCCAGACGAGCAGCGCCACGAGGATAATCAAGATCAGCGGTACCGCCAGCGGACCAATAAGTGAGTCCACGCCGTTCAGGGCGAGGATCCACAAGAAGACGTACAGGGCGACCACAAAAATGGCGACGGCTTTCGTGAATTTCATTGTTCAATGCCTCCAAATCGGCGTTCGCGGCGCTGGTATTCAGCGACCGCGTCGTAGAGATCCTCGCGACGGAAGTCGGGCCAGAGCACGTCGGTAAAGACGAGTTCGGCGTAGGCGGCTTCCCACATCAAAAAGTTCGACGTTCGGTACTCACCCGACGTGCGCACGACGAGGTCAGGGTCGGGAAGCTCGGGGTGGTAGAGGCGTTGCGCAATGGCCTTATCGTCAACGTTTTTCGCCGACACCCCGTCCTCGATGAGGCGCTTGACGGCGTCAACAATTTCGGCTCGGCCCCCGTAGTTGAACGCGATATTGAGCGTCATGGCCGTGTTGTTTTTGGTGAGTTCGGAGGCCTCATTCATGCGCTTCAACACCCCGCGCGGCACCCGCCAGTCGCGGCGACCGGAAAAGACGATGCGAATACCGACCTCGTGCAGCTCGTGCTGACGTCGCTCGAGGAGGGAGCGATTGAAGTTCATGAGGTAGCGCACCTCATCCACCGGTCGGCGCCAGTTCTCGGTAGAGAAGGCGTAGACGGTCAGGGCCTTCACGCCGAGGGCGAGGGCGCCGTAGGTGGTGTCGACGAGGGCCACCTCGCCCGCCCCGTGACCGTCCGTGCGAGGGAGGCCCTGACGCTGGGCCCAGCGGCCATTACCATCCATCACCACGCCGACGTGAGTGGGGATGTGACCGCTCGACAGCGACGCGGGAATCTCGACGGGACGCGGATCTGGCATAAATAAAACCTAGTTGGTCGCCACCCGCTTTGTGCGCCTCCCCCTATCCTTAGCGGGTGGATTCCTTTGACCCCGACGACGAATTTCCCTTTGTTGAGCCCCCAGACGAGGCGCCGACGAAGACCTTTCGCCACGTCGAAGTCCCCGTCGACGACGCCCTCGCGCTACTCGACCGCATCACCCACGAACTCCCTGGTGGCGGCGAGTCCCGACAGGGCCAGCGTGACATGGTCGCGGCCATCGCCACCGCCTTGTCATCGCACGAACACGCCATCATCGAGGCCGGCACTGGTGTGGGTAAGTCACTCGCCTACCTCGTCCCGGCGGCGATGAGTGGTCAACGCGTCATCATTGCCACCGCCACCAAGAACCTCCAGGACCAGTTAGCCCGCAAGGACGCCCCCACCGTGGCGGCGGTGTCGCACCGGACCCGAGTCGCCGTCTTGAAGGGTAAACAGTCCTACCTCTGCCGTAACAAGGTCGAGTCGGTCCGCGGAGATGCCCAGCTCTCCTTCGACGACGGCTCCGAGGTGCCCAAGGGCGTCGCTGACCATATGCGCCGCGTGCTGTCCTGGGCTGAGAGCACGCAATCCGGGGACCGCGACGAGCTCGCCTTCGAAGTCGACGAACGGGCCTGGCGTCAGCTCGCCGTGACCCCACAGGAGTGTCTGTCGAAGAACTCCTGCCCCCAGGGCGACACCTGCTTCCACGAGGTGGCCAAGGACATGGCGGCCGAGTCGAACATCGTCATCGTCAACTCCCACCTCTACGCCTCCCACCTCGCTTCCGGCAAGGGTCTCCTGCCGGCCCACGACTTCGTCGTCTTCGACGAAGCCCACGAGGTGCTCGACATTTTCGCCTCGCTGCTCGGCACCTCACTCACCACCACGCGACTCAAGGCCTTCGCCTCGGTCGCCCGTCCGCTGCTGGGCGCCCTCTTCGCCGACAAGACAACTGAACTCAACGACGCGGCCGAGCGGCTCGCCATTGAACTCGAGATCCAGTACGGCGAGGAACAGTTGACGGGCCTCTCCGCCCCCGCTCGACGCGAGCTCGACACGGCCACCGCCCTCGTCAACGTTCTCATCGAAGGACTGCGCGCCCTGCCCGGTGAAAGCGCTACCGACGAGGCGAAGAAGATTCGAGCCCTGGGACCAGGTATGCACCTCCAGGGTGACCTCGGACGCATCGCCAAGGTGCAAAAGGGTGAGTTGCTCTACCTGGTGCGCAACGACAAGGAGATTGCCCTCGAGATCTCCATCGTCGACGTAGCCCCGCGACTGCGCGACGACCTCTGGGGTGACGTGACCGCAGTGCTGACGAGTGCCACGATTCCCGACTCGCTCCCCCGCGCCCTCGGCCTCGAGGACGTACCCATCCAGACCTTCGCCAGTCCCTTCAACTACGGCGAAAATGCCCTGCTCTACGTGCCGTCCGACATGCCCGAGCGGAACGACGAGCGTGCCGAAGCGGCCATCATCGAGGAGCTCGTCGGTCTGATCGAAGCAGCCGGTGGTCGCACGCTGGCCCTTTTCACCAATCGCAGCGTCATGAAGCGAGTCGCCGAAGCGGTCGAGGACCGTCTCGACACCCCCGTGCTCGTCCAGGGCAGCTTGTCACGTCAGCGCATCATCGAGGAGTTCCGCGACGACGCCTCGTCCAGCCTCTTCGCGGTGACCTCGTTCTGGCAGGGCATCGACGTGCCGGGTCACTCACTCAGTCTCGTCACCATTGACCGGCTGCCCTTTACGCCGCCGACGGACCCACTGATCATCGCTCGCCGTGAACGCTCCGACAGCCCCTTTATGGAGGTGGACCTCCCCCGCGCCACCATGCTGCTTGCCCAGGGCGTGGGTCGCCTGATTCGCAGCGCCAATGACCGGGGCGTGGTCGCCGTGCTGGACACCCGTTTGGCCACCAAGACCTACCGCAACGTGATGTTTAAGAAGTTGCCCCCCATGAAGCGCACCCGCGACCGCGACTTCGTCTACGCCTTCCTCAACGACATTCGCGACCACGAGAAGAACCAGTAACCACAGCGCAACCCATCGTCAGGGTTGACGCTATTTACTACTATTTCACTAGCAAATAGCGTTATAATGGTAAATATACACCTGAACGTTGCACTCATCTGTGGATCGGCCGTCGTCGGCTTCTTCGTCGGTCTGACCGGCATGGGCGGTGGGGCGCTCATGACACCCATGCTCGTCCTGCTCTTCAACGTCAAGCCCGCCTCAGCCATTAGCTCCGACCTGGTCGCCGCCCTCTTCATGAAGCCCATTGGCGTGGCCATTCACTGGAAGCGCCAAACGGTCAATAAGGCCCTCGTCAAGCACCTCTCCTACGGCTCCGTGCCCGGCGCACTACTCGGCGCGCTGACCCTGCACCAACTCGGCGGCACGAAGTCCACCCAGACGCAACTCGCCACCATCCTTGGTGTGGCGCTCTTGATTGGCGCCGTCGCCATGGTTGCGCGCCTGTTGTGGCCCAGTCGTCACGCCACGAGCCCGGTGATCACACTGCGCCCAGTGCTGACCATTCTGGTGGGACTCGTTGGTGGCTTCATGGTCGGCCTGACCTCGGTCGGTGCTGGTTCACTCATTCTGGTCCTGTTGACATTCCTCTACCCCGCCATCGCGGCCGACGTGCTCGTGGGCACTGACCTGGCTCAGGCCCTCCCCTTGACGGCCGCGGCCACCCTGGGCGCCTTTCTCTTCGGTCACGTGTCCTTCGGTCTCACGACCGCCATCATCGTTGGTGCCGTGCCGGCTGTCTTCTTTGGCGCCCACCTATCGTCGCGCGGTATGTCGACGGCCCTGCGCCCCTACCTGACGGCGCTGGCCTTCGTGAGTGGCTGCAAGTACGTTGGCCTGCCAATTCCGGCCGTAGGCGCCGCGGCCGCGGTAGCGCTGACTCTCGCCGTGATCATTTCTCTTCGGACACTGCGCGCGAGTCGCGTACCAGTAGCGGCGTAGGTTTCGCCACCCCGTTGTGGACGACACCGGTGACGATGTAGTCCACGTGCGAATGCGCTACGACATCGGTGACCACATGCGGCCACTCGAATCAGGCAGAGCCTGCACGTCAATTCCCTCTTCCTGACACAGTTCAAGAAGGTGAGGGTCGGCCGTGGCCAGCCGCGCCTTACGGGATCTGGCAAGTGTTGCGGCCACGCAATCGGCGAGGCTGACTGCCCTAGTCGTTCGATGGTAGTGCCGCGCGCGAAGCAAGCCCGCGTGCATCGCCACTGTGTCATCGACCCCCAGCGCCGGCTGCAAGCCCAACTGCGCAAGGTCGAGGACTGCGTCGTCCTCGTCGGCGCCGTAGACGCGGATCAGTTGATCCAGAACCTCACTCACCCCAAGTACTGAGAGGGCCACCCCTTGTTCACCGCCGATGAGGGCTCGCACTTGAGAGGCTGCCGGCTCGTCTCGAAAGAGGGCAATCACGGCGAACGAATCAAGAATGATCACCGCCGGGCGCCATCCTCGACTCGCTGAAGGACGCGACTTTCGTCTGTGCTGGGACCCACCGAGCGATACTTCCCCTGAATATCTTCCAGTGGATCTTGGGGCAGAGGACGCATCACGACTCGATCACCCAAATCCACAACAACCACGCGATCCACGTTCCACCGCGCCCGCGTCTCAGCTGGAATGGACACTTGGCCATTTGATGACACCCGCATGAGATAACTCGCAGTCATAACACCTCTAATTGTATGAACAGAGAAATCATACAATAAGCACCACAATGCCACAACGGTCGCGCCAGAGGCGCTCGAGGGCTAAATACCGAAGCGGTCCATCACGTCGTCGCGCTTCTGCCAACCCGGCTCCACGGAAACTTTTAGTTCGAGGTAGGTGCCCTCGGGAAGTTGGCGACGGGCGGCGATACCGACGTCCTTCAAGAGCTGACCACCCTTGCCGATAACCATGCCCTTTTGCGACTCTCGCTCAACGAGAATTTCGACCGTAATGTGCGGCCACTCGAACTCGGTGACGCGGCAGTGAATCGCGTGGGGTAACTCTTGCTTGGTCTTGCGTACCAACTGCTCACGAACGAGTTCGGCCACCCACTGGGCTTCGGGGATGTCACTGACCTCGTCCTCGGGAAAGAGGTACTCCCCTTCGGGCATGAACTTCTTGATAAATCGCACGAGCGAGGCGGTGCCTTCGCCGGTCTTCGCCGAAACGGGGAAATACTCCACGCGGGTGGCCACGGCCGTCAGACCCTTTTCCGCGGCGATGCCCTCGACCGCCTGCTGGGCGGCGAGCAACTGGGCGGCGATGATTTCGCGACTCGATCGGTCCATCTTGTTCACGACGACACATGGCTGGGGACCCTTGGCCGAGCGGCAGCTGTCGAGCAGAATGCTGATGACGTTACGGTCACCGGGGCCGATTTCCTTGCCGGCTTCGAGCACCGCGAGAACAACCTCAACGCCGTCAACACTGGCCTTGGCCGTCTGGTTGAGCCGGTGGCCCAGACTCGTCTTCGGCCGGTGCAGGCCGGGGGTGTCGACGAAGATGACCTGGACGCCGTCCTCGGTCAAGATACCGCGAATGGCAGTCCGCGTTGTATTCGGACTCCCCGAGGTGATGGTCACCTTGGTGCCGACCACCTGGTTGACGAGGGTGGATTTGCCGACGTTGGGCCGACCGATAATGGCGCAAAAACCCGAATAGGTCACAGCAACTCCTGGCGTTCAATAAGTACTTCTTCGATGCGTCGTCCGTCGATGCGGACCACGCTAAAACGATACGGCGGATAGTCAAAGACGTCGCCCTCGTCGGGCACGCCACCGGCGAGGTCAAGAATGAGGCCACCAACGGTGTCCCAGCCATCCTTCGGCAGGGCCAAACCGTACTCCTCGTTGACGTCGTCAATGTTCAGTCGACCCGACAGCAACAACGAGCCGCCGACCTCGACCACGGGCTCTTCGTCGGTCGGGGCGTCGGATTCGTCGGTGATTTCACCAACGAGTTCTTCCAGCACGTCCTCCAGCGTCACCAGACCAGCCGTGCCGCCGTATTCGTCAACCACCACGAAGAGGTGGTTCTGACTGGCGCGGATCTGCGCGAGCAGTGAGGCGACCTTCTTGGTCTCGGGCACAAACGAGGCCGACCCCATGTGGACGCCCACGAGTTCGTCACCCTGACCATCAGCCAGGAGGCCGGCGAGGTGTCGCAAGTTGGTAATGCCGACGACGTCGTCGATGCCCTCGCCCAAAACGGGGAGACGTGAGCGACCGGTCTCGATAGCCACTGCGAGGGCCTCACGAATAGTGACGTCGGAGTCAACGTGCACAATGTCAATACGGGGCACCATGACCTCGCGAACGATGGTGTCGCCGAATTCGATCACCGAGCGAATGAAGTTGCGCTCTTCGCTCTCAATGGCCTCGTCCTCGTGGGCCACGTCGGCCATGGCGAGGACCTCGTCTTCGGTCATCTTGCCCGTCGAGCTCGGAGCGCCCAGTAGTCCAATGACCCCCTGCGCGATGGCGAGCAGGAGTCCCGACAAGGCCTTGATGGGCCAGAAGGACAGCAAACCAGAAACAACGGGTGCCGTCGCCAGGGCCGACCGGTCAGGGTGCTGGACGGCGTAGTTCTTCGGAATGGCTTCGAAGACCACGAAGATGACCACGACTTCGGCCACGGTGGCCACGAAGACGCCGGCCGCGCCAAAGAGGTGCGCGGCTAATACACCGACGAGGGTGGCCGATACCAGCTGGCAAATGAGGACCAGCAGAAGCAGGGGGTTCAGGAAGGAGTCGGGCGTCTCGACCAGCGTGACGAGGGCCTTCCCGCCCCGGGCGCCCTGGTCGCGCAGAGCGCGGGCGCGGGACTTGTTCATCCGGACGAGGGAGGTCTCGGCCATCGCGAAGAAGGCCGAGAGGACGAGCAATACCAGCACCGCGAGCCCGAGTGCGGTGTCGGTGGTGGTCCAGGCGCTCGCGATCACGCGTCGTTCGAGCGGTAGTGGCGCGCCAAAATCTCGCGCTCTCGTGCTTCCATTCGCTCGGCCTCATCGTCAATCATGTGGTCCCAGCCTCGCAGGTGGAGCACCCCGTGCACAATGAGCAGAGCGATTTCGTCTTCCAGCGAGCACTCGTGCTCGATGGCGTTGCGGGCCGCCACGGTAGGACAGAGGACTATGTCGCCCACCAATTGGGGAATTTCTTCCTCTGGTGGTTCGCCCGGCCCCGATCCTCCGGCGTCGGGAACCCGCCCCGTGGGCTGTGGTTCAGCGTCAATCGGGAAGCTCAGCACGTCAGTGGGACCGGTCTTGCTCATGAACTGTTCGTTCAGGTCGGCGATGGTCGCTTCGGTGCAGAAGATGAGGGACACTTCCGCCGGGGGCTTGACGAGCTCTTCCTCGAGGGCGGCGCGACAGAGGGTCACCCACCGTTCGAGGTCGAGAACGACGTCCTCTTGTTCGTCCGCGCAGTAAATATCGATTGTCATTGGCCGTGCCTATCGTAGGCGGCGACGATGTCGGCCACGATGCGGTGACGCACGACGTCCTTGGCCCCGAGGTGCACGAAGGCAATGTCGGGAACGTCGGTCAGAATCTGTTCAATCTTGACCAGGCCGCTGGGCCGGCCGTTGAGGTCAATCTGGGTCACGTCACCGGTGACGACGGCCTTCGAGCCAAAGCCAATGCGGGTGAGGAACATCTTCATCTGCTCGGGGGTCGTGTTCTGGCCTTCGTCGAGAATGATGAAGGCGTCGTTCAGGGTGCGACCACGCATGAAGGCCAAGGGCGCGACTTCAATGGTCTGGTTCGTAATGAGGCGTTGGGCGCCCTCGGGGCCAATCATGTCGTAGAGGGCGTCGTAGAGGGGCCGCAGGTACGGGTCAACCTTGGCCATGAGGTCACCGGGCAAGAAGCCCAGGTGTTCGCCCGCTTCAACCGCGGGACGGGTCAGCACAATGCGCTGGACCTGGCGACGGTGCAGCGCCTGCACCGCGGCCGCCACGGCGAGGTAGGACTTACCGGTACCGGCCGGACCGATACCGAAGGTCACGATGTTGCTCTCAATGGCGTCGGTGTAGCGCTTCTGTCCGGCCGTCGAGGGCCGCACGGGCTTACCCTTGGCGCTGCGAACTACCTCGTGGCGCAGGACCTCACTCGGCCGTACGTCGTCGTCCACCATGTCAACGGTCCGGCCAATTTTCGTCGGGTCCAGCGGCTGGCCCGATTCGAGGACTAGGACGAGCTCGTCAAAGAGTCGAAGCACCTTGGCCGCGTCCGGTCCGGTGACGGAGATCTGATTGCCCTGCACGCGAATCTTGGAGTTTGGGAACGAACGTTCAATAACGCGAAGATGTTCGTCGCGCGGTCCGAGCAAGCTCGACATCAGGTGGGTGTTGGTGACGTGGGTCGTCACCGTGAGGGCGTCGTTCGCCGCGGGGTCGTAGGTCATCCCGCCGGCCAGTGCATGAGTCGTCCACCCATCAGGTGGAGGTGCAGGTGCGGCACGGTCATCTGCGCGTCGGCGCCAATGTTCATGACTAGGCGGTACCCCGACTCGCGCACACCCTCGAGATCGGCCACTTCCTGGGCCAGGGTCACGAGGTCGTTCATGATGCCGGGGTGCTCGGGGCCGACGTGGTCGGCACTGGCGATATGCACCTTCGGAATAATCAGTACGTGCACTGGCGCCTGGGGAGCCAGGTCGTAGAAGGCGTAGGCGGTGTCCGATTGGGCCACCGGCGTCGAGGGTATGGTCCCGTTGACGATGTTGCAGAAGATGCAGTCGTTACTCATTCGTTCTCATCATTACCGATGCGCGGGGCTCTGTGCGGTAAATCCCCATGAACCGTTGGTGAACGAAAGTAAGGAGGAGGCGACCACGGCGGCCGTTTCGGCGCGGAGCACCGTTGGTCCGAGTGAGAGCCGTCGGCGCCCAGCATCCCACTCCCCTTCCGCCCAGCCGCCCTCGGGACCGATGGCGATGGCTCGCACATCGCTCCAATCGCCGTCACCATCGAAATCAGCGATACCGACATCGTGAGGAATGTCGGCCGGCGTGAGCGGTTCGGTGACGCGCAAGTCGTACGTGCGGCGGCATTGGCCGCAGGCCTCATCGGCAATGCGCTGCCAACGAGCAATGTTCTTCTCGCGGACCTCGCCCTTGAACTTCACCGCGAGTCGCGCACTCAGGAGTGGCACCACGGTGGTAATACCCAACTCGGTGGCTTTGGCAATCGCCCACTCCGAGCGGTCACCCTTGAGCGGCGCCATATAGAGCGTCGTCGGGGTCGGCGTGGGGTCCTGCACCACCGGCGACACCCGAGTGAGCCCCACGGTCGCGACCTCACAGAAACTCCACGAGCCTCGCCCGTCGGTGACGACGAGTTCCTCGCCGACGGTGGCCCGCAGGACGCGGCGGAGATGGTGATCGTCGTCTTTTGAGAGTTCGGGTCGCTGGACGTCGGCCACGCGGAGTTGGGTCAAGGCGTCAACGCGACGACGCCAGTCAACGAGACTCACTTCTTCGACCGCTTGTGAAAGAGTCCGCCACGGTGTTCGTGCACGGCCTCGTTGCGGTGTTCAGCCAGGCGGCGCAGTAAGTCCCGCTCCACGTCGTCAATCTCGGTGGGCACGTCAACGACGACGTGCACGTAGAGGTCGCCCCGACCCCGTCCGTGCAGGTGTTCCACGCCTTCGTGCTTGATGCGCGTGACCGTCCCGTTGGCGGTACCGGCCGGCACTTCCACCTGCGTCTGTGACCGTAATGTCGGTACGGTCATCGTGGTACCCAAGACGGCCTGCGTGAAGGAGACGTGAAGTTCGTGGTGCAGGTCATCACCTTCTCGGACGAAGCGCTCGTCCTCGGCCACGCGCAGGTGGACGAAGAGTCGTCCATTCGGGCCTCCGCGAAGACCGGCCGGCCCACGGTCGGCGAGACGCATGGTCGACCCCTCTTCCACACCGGCCGGGATTTGAATAGTGAAGGTGGTGGTCGCATTGACCCGCCCGTCGCCGCGACAGGTGGTGCAGGGCGAGTCAATACGACTGCCCTGACCCTGACACCGCTGACAGGGTGCCGTCGTCATCATCTGCCCGAGGATGGAGTTGCGCATCCGGCGGACTTCGCCGAGGCCGGCGCACTCGACACAGGCCACCGGGCTCGTCCCCGGCGCGCAGCCGTTACCGCCACACTGGGTGCACCGTTGCGGCAAGGTGACGGTGATCTCTTTATTGACACCAAAGGCTGCCTCGTCGAGCGTGATCTCTACCGACGTCTCGGCGTCGGGACCGGGCTGGGGGCCGCGACGCTGCTGGGTGCGGCCACCCATACCGCCAAAGAACATGTCGAAGATGTCCTGCACGTTGCCGGCCTCACCGAAGGGGCTGCCGCCCGCGCCAACGTCGGCGCCAAAACGGTCGTAGTGGGACCGACGTTCGGGGTCGGAGAGAATCTCGTACGCCTGGGAGATCTCCTTGAACTTGGCTTCAGCCTCCGCGTTACCGGGATTGGCGTCGGGGTGATACTGACGGGCCAAGCGGCGGTAACTCTTCTTCAACTCGTCAGGGGACGTCCCACGGTCCACCTCGAGAATGTCGTACAAATCGGTACTCATTGTTCATCTCCACTGAATTTGCGAGTGAGCTCACTCGAGACGGTTTCGGCGGCCGCCATGGCCTCCTGGTACTTCATGCGACTAGGCCCCAGCAGGCCAACGGCGCCGACGGTTTCGCCATCCACGGTGACGGGGGCCACAATGACGGCACTGGTGGCGAGGGTTTCGTGCCCGGTCTCGGAGCCAATGGCCACCGAGAGGCCCTTATCAATGATGTCCTGCACGAGCGAAACCACCAGCAGCTCCTGTTCGAGCAGGCTGAGGACCCGACGAACGGTCTCAACCCCATCAAACGACTCTGCGATGCGACTGGAGCCGCCAATGAAGACCGACTCACCCTCGACCGTGGGTCGGTCCGCGTGGAGGGTGGCTACCGATTCACGCACGACCGTCGCCACCGGGTCGTTCAGCGATGGCACCTGAACCTTCTGTCCGAGCGTCGTGTTGAGGAGCAGGGCGTTGAGTTGACGTGAGGCTTCGGCGCACTGCTCGTAACTTACGTCGAGGCTGGGCACAATGGCGTGCTTGGACACGGCGCCGTCGGAGTACACGGTGACGAGCAGCAGGTGTCGAACGTCGAGACTGACGAGCTGGGCCGAGAGAATGCTGGCTTCGCGGTGGCCGGCCCCCACGATGACCGAGGTATAGGCCGTCATCTGACTGAGCAATGTCGAGGTCTGCTCGAGGACCGATTCCACGTCTCCTCGTACCGTGGCGAAAAACTCGCGCACCTGGAGTTGCTGGGCCTCGCCGAGCACGCCACGCTTAAGGTGATCAACGAAGTAGCGGTAGCCCTTTTCAGTGGGAACACGGCCGGCGGAAGTGTGGGGCTGGGCCAGGTACCCCTCGCGTTCGAGCGACACCAACTCGGAACGAACGGTGGCCGGCGACACGCCAATATCGGTACTCTGCAGCACGGTGGAGGACCCGACGGGTTGATTGGTATCGATGTGCTCAGTGACAACGGCCTCGAGGATGGTTGCCTTGCGGGGGTCGAGATCGTTGGTGGGAGCAGATGAGTTACTGCGTGGCGCCACGTGTCCTCCTTTAGCACTCAATTGTACCGAGTGCTAACTCTCCGTCAGCACATCAGGAGCAGGCCGTGGCAAAGCGCAAGGCGCGGCAAAGTTCGTCGTGTCGAACCCCCAGTGTGCCGACGTACTGCGTCAAATTGCTCGTGGCGACCGTGGTGAGGTTGTCAAAACTGGCCACACATGGTTGTGGCAACCCCTCGGCCTCGTCGAGGAGAATTTCGGATCGAATGCCTCGTATTGTTCGTGTGACCGGCGCAACCACGACCCGCTGAAGGAACGGAAGAGCAGCAGAACGGGTCACCACCAGGACCGGCCGTCGCTCCGTCTCACTCTCCAGCCACCAGATATCGCCTTGGCGCATCGTTACCACGGCTCCTCCTCCACGAGTCGTCTCCCCTCATCCTGTGCCCGTCGACGTTCATCGGGGGTCTCAGGGCGCAGCCGGTAGGCCTCGGCGTACTCCTCGGCAACTCGACGATCCTCTTCGCGCTCAAAGAATTCGGTAAGGGCCCGACGAACGACGTCCGACCGAGACGTCGCCACGCCTCGGCTCACGAGCGCGTCAATCTGCTCAATGACGTTGTCCGCTATGCGAGTAACCAACTGTGTCATGCAAAAAGCATACCGTTATGCACATCACTTCTCCTGCGCTACCTTCTACGGAGGAACGGTCGCTGAGGAGGCCGCCATGATCGCAAGTCCCACCAATCGAAGCGAGCCCTACGCCCTTCCGGAGCGGGAACTTCTCGACTCTTGGCTCGATTTCCATCGAGCAACGTTGCTGTCGAAGTGTGCCGACCTGACCGACGAGCAGTTGAAGGCTCGCGCGGTCCCGTCTTCAGCGATGACGCTCCTCGGTCTCTTGCGACACATGACGGTGGTCGAAACGTGGTGGTTTGACACCATGTTCCTCGGCCTTACCGCGGACGATGACTACCCCTACGTGACGGCAGACGATACTGACGGCGACTTCAACAATCTTGACGACTCCCCCGTTGCAGCCGTCGAGGCCCTGTTTCTCGCCAATTGCGAGCGTTCGCGAAAACTGGTGGCCAACCTCTCGCTCGATCAAGTAGCGGTCCGGTCCACACCAGCAAAACCGTTCGACCTCCGCTGGATTTACGTCCACATGATTGAAGAGTACGCACGGCACAATGGCCACGCGGACCTGTTGCGCGAACTCATCGACGGACAAACCGGCGTCTAGTCGCTACCCATCATCATGGTGAGAAGATTCTTCGGCGATCGCTGAGCCCAATCCACTAAGAATTGCGCCTAACGAAGCGCCACGAAGCTAGTCCTCGAGCTTGAGCGCCGCCACGAAGGCCTCCTGAGGCACTTCGACGCGCCCCAGGTTCTTCATACGCTTCTTACCCTCTTTTTGCTTCTCGAGGAGCTTGCGCTTACGGGTAATGTCACCGCCGTAACACTTGGCGAGCACGTCCTTACGGCGGGCCTTGACAGTTTCACGTGCGATCACTCGACCACCAACGGCGGCCTGAATCGGCACATCGAACATCTGCCGCGGGATGAGTTCCTTCAGCCGTTCGGCCATGCGCCGTCCGTAGTAGTCGGCGTTGGAGTGGTGCACGATGGTCGAGAAGGCGTCCACCGGTTCGTGGTTGATCAGCAAGTCGACACGAACCAGCTTCGACGTGACGTACCCTTCGGGTTCGTAGTCGAGAGAGGCGTAGCCCTTCGTGCGGGATTTCAGAGCGTCGAAGAAGTCAATGACTACTTCCGCCAGGGGGATCGTGTACTTGAGTTCGACGCGCTCGGCCGAGAGGTAGTCCATCTTGACCATCTCGGCGCGGCGGGACTGACACAGGTCCATGACGGTCCCGAGGAACTCACTCGGCGTCAGAATTGAAATCGACAAAATCGGTTCGTCAATGTGGTCGAGCCGTGACGGGTCCGGCAGGTCGGTCGGGTTGTCAATCTGCACTTCGCTGCCGTCAGTCAAGAAGGCGCGGTAGACCACGGAGGGGGCGGTAGCGATGATGTCGAGGTTGAACTCCCGCTCCAAGCGCTCGCGGACAATTTCCATGTGGAGCAGACCCAGGAAGCCGCAGCGGAATCCGAACCCCAGGGCGTGGGAGGACTCGGGTTCGTAGGTAATCGAGGCGTCGTTCAACTTCAATTTGTCGAGCGAGTCACGCAGGTCACCGAGGTCGTCGCCGTCAATGGGGTAGATACCGCAGTAGACCATGGGCTTGGGGTGGATGTAGCCGTCGAGTGGTTCGGGAGCGGGCTTCGACGCCGTGGTGATGGTCTCACCGGACCGCGCGCCACCGACATCCTTGATGCCGGCGACGATGTAGCCAACTTCGCCGGGTCCGAGGGCCTCAACCGGAATCATGTCCGGGGTTCGGATACCAATCTCTTCAATCTCGTGGTTGGCGCCCGCCTGCATCATGCGAATCTTTGAGTCGGCGCGCAGCGTGCCGTCTTTGATTCGAATCGACGAAATAACGCCGCGGTACTGGTCGTAGTGCGAGTCGAAGATCAGGGCACGCAGCGGATCGTCGGGATTGCCGCTCGGCGCCGGAATCCGCGCAATGATGGCGCGGAGGAGTTCGGGGACGCCTTCACCGGTCTTGGCGGAAATGGTGAGCACGGACTCCGGTGGCAGACCGAGCACTCGGTCGAGCTCTTCGCGGCAGCGATCGGGGTCGGCGGCCGGCAGGTCAATCTTGTTGAGTACCGGAACGATTTCCAGATTGTTCTCAATCGCCTGATAACAGTTCGCCAGGGTCTGCGCTTGAATACCCTGACTGGCGTCGACCAGCAAAATGGCCCCCTCACAGGCAGCCAGCGAGCGAGACACTTCGTAGCCGAAGTCGACGTGGCCGGGCGTGTCGATGAGCTGCAGGATGTGGTCCTCGAAATAGACGCGGACATTCTGGGCCTTGATCGTGATGCCGCGCTCGCGCTCGATGTCCATGGAGTCGAGGTACTGGGCGCGCATGAGCCGAGGGTCAACGGCCCCGGTGATTTCGAGGATGCGATCCGACAACGTCGATTTACCATGGTCGACGTGAGCAATGATGGAGAAATTGCGGATTTTCGTCGTCTCGACGGGGGGAAGTATGGTGGCCACGGTGAGGTTAAGGCTACCCGTCTTTGCGGGGCCGAACGACACCTTGGCCACGGCGGTAATTTCCTGCTAGCCTAGAAAAGCCCGTGGAACAGGTTCCGCGAACAACGAACGAGGTTTTTTATGGCAAATATCAAGAGCCAAATTAAGCGCAACAAGCAGAACGAGGTCGACCGCGACCGCAACCGCGCCGTCAAGTCTGAAATGCGTACCCGTACCAAGACCGCCGTCAAGGCCGTTGGTACCGAAAACGAAGAGACCGCCCTGCGCGCCGCGATCAAGCGCATCGACAAGGCCGCCGCCAAGGGTGTCATTCACAAGAACAACGCCGCCAACAAGAAGTCCGGCCTGATGCGGCGCATCAACGCGCTGCGCACCAAGGTCGACGCGTAGTCCGCACGTTTCTCGCAGTTTCAACAATGGCGCCCGTGAGGGCGCCATTGTTTGTTTAACGACCAGCGTTCCTAGCGGCGACGTGTTGCGTTGAGGCGGGCCAGCCGGGCCACGAGGACTTCAATGACTGTCAGTTCGGTCGGGTCCTGATCGCTTTCCAAATCTTTGCCGCCGTAGCTCACGCCACCTTTAAGGTCGCCGTCGGCCTGAGCAATCATCGCGATCGCGTCACCGATGCGGTCAACACCGAGGGCTCGCGCTCGCGACAGAGCCTTGCCGGCCGGCGTGGGCTTCGTGCCGAGGAGCGCCGCGGCACCCTCGGTGTCGAGGGACAGTCCCTCCACGCGCGCCGCTTGGAGGTAGTCGCGCTGCAGCATGTTGACAATCTGGAGTCCCGCCCTCCCCCGCGAATCGAGCATGCGGCGAGCCACCCGAATGGCTTGCCCCACGTTGCCTCGGTCGATGGCGTCGGTGAGGTCCCACGCGGGCACGTCGCCAATTTCTCCCAGATACGGCTCGACGTGCTTGGGCTGCAACGGCGCCGTGCCGTAGATGTTCTGCAACGTTCGCGCGAGCGCATCGACTCGAGCGATGTCGTCGCCCACGTGATTCCCGACCAACGACAGTGTGGCGGCGTCGGCCTGCAGGCCGTAGTTCGCAAAGGTCTCGCGGACGAACATGGCCTTCGCGTCACGCCCCGTTCCGAGACCAACCGCCCGGACCTCCTCCGCTGCTTTGACGACCTTGTTGGTCTTCTGTCCAACGACGGCCAGCAGCAACACAATGTCGGGCGCGGGCTGCTTCATCCACGCCACCAGCTGGTCAGCTTCTTCGGTGTTCAGGTGCTGAGCGTCACGCACCACCACGACGCGGCGCGGTACTAAGAATGGCGGGGTGTTGAGGGCCTCAAGAATCTGGGGCAGTACCGGTGCGTCGCTGAGTGAGCCCGCGTCCTTGGCCGTGAAGTCCTGAAGGGCGAAGGCCGGCTCAAGGTCACCCAGCGCTTCACTAATCACGTTGTGGAGAGCGTCGTAGACGAGCGTGGCTTCGGTGGCAACGACGCAAATGGACGACGTCATGCTGCCTCCAGCACACGGGCGAGGGCGTCACGTACCCGCACGGTACCGACAACGTCGTGGACGCGCAGCACGCGACAGCCCCCCACGATCCCGAGCGCCGCGGCGGCCAGCGATGGTTCTCGCCGCTCGAGTACCGGTAAATCAAACAACACGCCGAGGAACGTCTTATTTGACGCCGACAACAGGAGTGGCCCCAGCTCGGCGAAGGCGGCCGAATCGCGGAGTAGTTGCAGACTGTGCGCGGCGGTCTTACCTAAGTCGAGGCCCGCGTCCACAATGATCTGGTCGGCGCCCACGCCCGCGTCCAAGGCCCACTGACGTCGCTCCGTGAGGAAATCCACGACCGTGGCCGTGACGTCGTCGTAGTGAGGCGTCGGGTCGGCCACGCGGGGCTTCAGGCGAATATGTGTCGCCACCACGGAAGCGTTGGCGGTGGCGGCCGCGGCAAGATAGGCGGGGTCAGCGAAACCGCTGATGTCATTCCCAACGGACGCACCCGCGGCGAAGCAGGCCACGGCAACCGACGCCCGCCACGTATCAATACTCAACGGCACATCAAAGCGTGCACGCAGGGCGGTAATGGCCGGTACGACGCGGTCAAGTTCCTCCTCTTCGCCCACCTCGTCACCGGGGCCCGCCTTGACCCCGCCGACGTCGAGTAGGTCGGCTCCGCCCTCGACGAGCGTTTCCGCTCGAGTCAAAAAAGCGTCCATAGCGAAGGTCGCCGCCGGCTGAAAGAAGGAGTCGCGTGTCCGATTAAGAATCCCCATCACCAGCGCACGCGACGTGATGTCAAAGGCGACGTCGCCAAGGCGCACCACCTGCCGGCCGGCGGGTCGCCAGGTACGCAGCGGGGCTTCAGCGGGGTGTGGCACGGGTTCAGCCTACCGGCGGACCCTCACGCTCGGTGGCCGATTCCATTAGCCTGTTCACCTACCGTTTGCGCAACCCCGCTACGGTGGAGGACGGTATGGACGACGAAATCTTCACCCGCATGATGCCCCTGGCTGAGCCCGATCTCAACGACCCCGTGCTCATCTACGCGCTCGAAGGCTGGATTGACGCCGGGATGGGCACCGCGAACGCGATTAGTACGTTGCTGAGCACCGTACACACGGAACCGCTGGCGACCTTTGACACCGACTACTTCATCGATCAACGGGCCCGTCGGCCCATGGTGCGCATCGTTGACGGCGTGACGACCGAACTGACCTGGCCCGAGATTTCGTTGCGGTGGGGCCGGGACCACGACGGTGCCGACATCTTGTTCCTCGTCGGACCAGAACCGGACTTTCACTGGAGTGACTTCGTCGAGGCCGTCACTGACGCGGCCCTCACCTACAACGTGCGCCTCGCGCTCGGCCTCGGTGCCTTCCCCGCTCCCACCCCGCACACGCGACCTGTTCGCGTCATTGGCACCGCCCCCGAGCAGAGTGCCAATTTGTTGGCCAGCATCGGCACCGTGTCGGGCGAACTCGAAGTGCCCGCCGGCATCAATTCCGCCCTCGAACTGGGGTTCGCCGACGTGGACATCGACGTCATGACCCTGTGGGCCCGAGTCCCCCACTACGTCGCCTCGATGCCCTACCCACAGGCCTCGGCGGCCCTCATCGAGGGTGTGGCCCGTATCGCGGGCCTCACGCTCGACTCCAGCTCGCTGCGCGTGACGGCGGACGAAGCCCGGGCGCGCGTCGATGACCTCGTGGCCAACAATCCCGATCACGCCACCATGGTTGAACAGCTCGAACAGGTTGCCGACGAGGACGAAGGTCATTCCCTCGGTGACAATCTGCCGAGTGGTGACGAACTTGCCGCGGAACTGGAACAGTTCCTCCGCGGCGAAGGGGCCTAGTCGATCTCGACGTCGCTCTCGATACGGAGGCCGAGGCCGAGGGCGTAGCCCTCGAGGTAGAGAGCGCACTCCCCCTGTCGCGGGTGACGGTTCGCCCATTCGTGGAAGGCGGCGGAGTGGTCCGCTTCATGGAGGTGAGCCAGCTCGTGCACCAAGACGGCGTCGATCACCCATTCGGGACACTGCTGCAAGCGGGTGGAGACCCGAATCTCGCGAGTATCGGGGGAACACGAGGCCCAACGACGACGCTGGGAGTTGCTCCATCGTACCGATGAGGCCTGCACGCCATCGAGGTACAGCTCGGCCAGGGTGGCGGCTCGCGCTTCCAAACCGGCGTCACCACTATTGATCGAAGGACGCTGGGTCATCAGTCGCTCTACGAGAGCGTCGACCAGTGCGGCCCGCTCACGACCACGAAGACGAGCGGGAATCTGCACCACAATGCGGTGACCCGACCAGTGCGCGGTCCCCGTTTTCGTTCGTCGGGCTGACGCCCGAATCTCCACCTCTGGTCGATCAAACCGGGGCGGTTCAACGGTGACTGATGACGTCACGGTCGACGTCGCCCGAAGTCGCGCCATTAGAGAATGATGTTGACCAGACGGGGTGGCACGGCGACGACCCGCGTCGGTGTGGCGCCGCCGAGGGCGGCAACAATCACGTCGTCCGCTAACGCCGTCGTCGTCGCGTCCGCGTCGGACACATCGGGCGCCACCTGAACGCGTGATTTCACCTTGCCGTTGATCTGAACAACCATGGTCACGAGTGCTCGGGCCGTAAGTGCCTCGTCAGCTTCCGGCCACGGCTGCTCGTGCACGCTCGGCCCCTCGTGACGAGACTCCCACAGTTCGGCGGTGATGTGCGGCGCCATCGGTGCGAGGAGTCGAAGCAAGAGGTCGAGGCACTCGTCGAGGGTCTCGCGGTGCGCCCCGTCGGTGGAGCGGGCCCACTTCGAAATGGTGTTGAGTAACTCCATCAGGGCCGCCACCGCCGTGTTGTAACTCCACTTTTCGAGGCCGTCGGTCACGCGCACAATCGTGCGGTGCGTCTCACGAAGAACCTCGAGGTCCGCTTCCGTGCGGCCCTCGTGGAAGTGACACTCGTCGTACTGACAGAGGCGGTAGATGCGGTCGAGAAAACGAGCGCAGCCCTCAATAACGTCCTCAGTCTGCTCGGTCCAGTCAACGTCGTCGGCGGGCGGACCAACGAAGAGGTGGAACAGGCGCAGGCCGTCGGCACCAACGGTGTCGTAGTACTTCTCCGGGGCAATCAGGTTGCCCTTCGACTTCGACATTTTGGAGCCGTCGAGACGAATCATACCCTGTGTAAACAGCTGCTTGAAGGGCTCGCGCGGCAAGCCCGGGGCCAGACCAATGTCGACGAGGGCCTTCAAGTAGAAGCGGGCGTAGAGCAAGTGGAGGATGGCGTGCTCGATACCACCGATGTACTGATCAACCGGCATCCACTTGGCCACTTGCTCCGGGTCAAAGGCTCGGCCCTCGGTGAAGGGGTCGGCGTAACGCAGGAAGTACCACGAGGAGTCGGTGAAGGTGTCCATCGTGTCGGCTTCGCGGCGGGCCGCCCCCCCACAGGTTGGGCACGTCGTTGTACGAAAGCCTTCGTGGGTGGCCAAGGGTGACTGTCCCGACTTATCCATAACGACGTCGTCGGGGGCCACGATGGGCAACTGGTCGTGGGGCACCGGAACGATGCCGCAGCCGTCGCAGTAGACGACCGGGATCGGACAGCCCCAGAAGCGCTGACGTGAGACCAGCCAGTCGCGCAGGCGATAATTCACCTTGCGGAGGCCGTTCGCGTTGGCCTCGAGAAATGTCGCGGCGTGCTCCTTAGCCGTGGCCACGTCGAGTCCGTCGAGAAAGCCGGAGTTGATGTGGACGCCGTCGCCACTGTAGGCCCCACCCTCAAAGTCATCGGGGGTGGCAATAGTCCGCACAATGGGGAGTCCGTGCACTTGGGCAAAGGCGTAGTCGCGCTCGTCTTCGGCCGGCACGGCCATGATGGCACCCGTGCCGTAGGTGCCGAGGACGTAGTCGGCCACGTAGACCGGAACTGGCTGACCAGTGAAGGGATTAAGGACGAACGAACCCGTAAAGGCTCCTCGCTTGTCGAGGCTGGCCCCGGTGTCGGACGACGAGGTTCGCTCCAACTCCGTGGCCTGGCTCGCGCGGGCCACTAGTGCCGTTACGTTGTCTCGCTCGTCGTCGGTGGTGAGCAGGTCGAGCATGGGGTGTTCCGGGGCTACGACGGCGTAGGTGACCCCAAAGCCGGTGTCCGGTCGCGTCGTAAAGACTCGTAGCGCCTTCGACGAATCAACGGCCAACGGCAGGTCGAACTCGACACCCTCACTGCGGCCAATCCAGTTGCGCTGCATGGTCTTGACTCGTTCTGGCCATTCCAACGTGTCGATATCGTTCAGCAACTCTTCGGCGTAGTCAGTAATTTTGAAGAACCACTGTTCCAGGTTCTTGCGCTCGACCACGTCACCCGAACGGTCACACGTACCGTCCGCGTTGACCTGCTCGTTGGCCAACACGGTGGCACAACCGGGGCACCAGTTAACGGGCGCTTCGGCGCGGTAGGCCAAGCCAGCCTCGAGGAAGGCGAGGAAAATCGTCTGGGCCCACTTCATGTAGTTGGGGTCGTGGCTAAAGACTTCACGACGCCAGTCGTAGACGGCACCGAGGCGGCGCACTGACTGCTTTAACTCCCCCATCCGGGCATCGGTAAAGAGTCGAGGGTGCGATCCGGCCTTGATGGCGGCGTTCTCCGCCGGCAGACCGAAGGAGTCGAAGCCGAAGGGTGAAAGCACCGCCTTGCCTCGCATGGTTTGATAACGCACCACAAGGTCGCCGAAGGTGTAGTTACGAATGTGCCCCTGGTGCGCTGTTCCCGAGGGGTACGGGTACATACACAGTGCGTAAAAGCGTTCACGAGGATCATCGTTGTCGACCTCGTACGTCCCTTCGTCAAGCCATCGGGCTTGCCATTTCTGTTCAATCTCACTGACGTCAAAGGGGCGGGCCATACACACATTCTAGGGAGCGTGAGGTTTCCCTTTGGCTCTCGACGGCGTGGGTCGAGGAGCGCACGGGCGTCGACCTGTGCTCAGCCATACGTGTAGGACCGGCGCGCTCCCCCGCGCCCCACAGTTCGCCCCCTACGTGACCTCGAGCCCCAGTCGCGGGCACACCAACCGGCACCTCACCCACCTCCGTGGGAGCGACGAAATTCACCCTCGGCGCTACCTGCTAAGGTAGAAGTCCCACGGGGGTATAGCTCAGCTGGCAGAGCACTTGCATGGCATGCAAGGGGTCATGGGTTCAAATCCCATTACCTCCACCAAAAGGGCCTCATTCGAACCCCGGTCCGGCAATGGACTGGGGTTCGTTTTGGCTCCATCCATGATCCAGCCTCGGAACCCCTCGTCAT
>Ga0208389_1000346_pt1 | contig 24892 bp, 42 predicted proteins | sample CryBogCBH12Aug09_FD_184625 | JGI IMG/M metagenome (GOLD analysis project Ga0208389, IMG submission 184625) | Freshwater microbial communities from Crystal Bog, Wisconsin, USA - CBH12Aug09 (SPAdes) (version 2) | ecosystem: Environmental > Aquatic > Freshwater > Lake | place: Crystal Bog... | reverse complement strand
ATTATTTTCCCAAGATAGTTTTTCATTTATGTACTTTAACAATTCATCGGCATCTCTCCACCCTAGTTCACACATCTCATTAGCTAAAGTGTCTATTACTCCATAAGGATTTGGGTCTGTTCCTTCAATATAAACTACACCATCGGTATTAGAAATCTCATAAAAGTAAACACCAAATGCGGGATCCCGCCATACTTTTAAGTTTAATTGATCACTCATTACTTTGCCTTTCGTAGTGGATGTGTAGGCCAATAATATTGGCAACCATCGCAACATGGCTTATTATATTCGCTATTAACTGCAGAAGCATATTCTGCGTAGTATTCTGGGTCTTTACGATATAGATTAGCTTTGTGTGTAGTGGTTACACGCTTAACAACTGTAGGATTTTTACGCCATGCTGGTTCATCATCACCCCATGATAATACAGCAAGTTTAGCTAATGTTGCAATGTTTTCAGCATTTTTGTCAGTCTTAATGCCACGCATATTGGCTATTGCAATAGCAGTTTGGCTGTACCGCCACAATTCGTTTTCCGCACCTTCCCACATAAGAACAGCAGGATGATTACGCCAAGCGTTAGACTGTGATTGTCCCGATAGGACTTTAAGTATCTGATAGCACTCAAGGATTTGCTTGTTTAAGCGTTTGTTATCAAGGGCATCTAAACTGTCCCGCATGGCGGGGTATGGAAGGAATGTTTGCATGACCTTATTCTATCAGTTAGTGTTGTGTCTTGTCAATAGGGTATTCAGCATCAAATCTGGCTTCTTCGCCTTTGCCCCACTTTTCCCAATATGGGATACCTTCTTCATCAAAGTCAGATCCAAGATTCTTTAACAACTCTTCATCTTCTTCCATTATTCTCCTCATATAATCATCAAATGTCATTTTTGTCTATCCCAACTTACAAATGTTTTAGGGAATGCATTTGCAGATAAATCTTTAACTGCTTTGGCATATTCTTGAATTTCTAGCTGAGCATCGTGTGGCAATCTTTGATCTAGGAATGTTAGTACGCCCTGCAGACTTACTGTCCACCGCCACCTTACATACATGCCGTATGCTGGCAAGAATAGCCTCGCAAGTTCTGGAGCAATGTTATATCCCAAAGCTCTTTCGTAAAGCTCTTTACCTCTTTCAATATAATTATTTAAATCAACTGTAAATTGACCACCATTTAAAATTGGTTCACCCGAACCCTGCTTAGAGTTTTCTGGCTTAGAACGCCATGCAGTTGGCTCTGGAACATAAAATTCTTCTTGTTCTGTAATATATCTGCGAGAAGATTCGTTCCAACCATTTTGATCATCAACGTGAGTAGATGATACTGCATACTTCCACCATTGTCGAGCCACCATTAATGGGGCATAAACCTCAAATGTCAATGCTGCGTGTCTAAGTGGAGATGTGTGCCCCTCTCTAATAAGAAAGTCAATTAATTTCTCATCTTTTAATCCAAACTCAGCAGATTCTTTATCATATGAAACACGAGCTGCATTTACAACTGATAAATCATTTCCTAAAACATCTACTAGGCGTACATAACCCTTGTCTAAAACATTAATCTTGGTCAATATCTCCCTCTAATTCTTTAAGTAGCGAACCAATTACCAATACTACCTTATCGTTTTCCCTAATGTCAAACTCCCCGTCAAACTCTAAATCTTCTTGAATATTAAGACTCTTTAAATAAAATAGAATAGATCCAATATCGCCAAGTCTTACTTCTTCTGTTTCAGTATAAAGGTTTTTAATAAAGCAAACCTCTCTATTATAAATAGCTTCTTCTACAATCATCTCAAGATTATCTATCATGGAATTAATATCATCTAATATGACTACAACTGAACCGCTAAAGGCAACTCGGCTATACATTTCACGTTTTTCATCTTTTGTCTTACCAATAAAGTTTTTAGCAACATAACTTCTGTCACGTGATGTAATGCCTGAAACTACATATGCTGTTGATGTAATACTTGGTCCAGGTATTATGGTGACTTTTCTATTTGCTTTTCTTGCAATCAGTATATAATCGTATCCTGGACCTGCAATAGTTGGGTATCCATTTTCAGTGATAAATAGTACGCTCTTACCCAAACCCAGCCTATGCTCAATTTTTTCATCAACAGAGGTAGATTTTTCTGTTTGCCCCGCCTCAATAACCGCTATAACTTCGCCAGTATATTCAATTTCATACTGTTTAATTTGCTCATAAAATGCATCAGCATATTCAACTAAAATAACATCTGCTTCTTTAAAAGCTTTTCTCATTTGTGGGGATAAATCTTCATCGCCAATTGGCATGGAACCTAGGATTAATTTGCTCATGATTGAATAGTACCACTTTGCTGAGCATGTGTCAAGGCAATTTATGGTATACTAATGATAACATGATACATTTTAATGAAGAGCTAGAAGAAGAACTAAATCCAGGAGACCCGCTAACATTTTGCAAGGTTCTTACTGAAACAAGGATATCCTGTATGAGACCAATAGACGTAAGTCTAGCTGATAATCGTGTGGTAGTAGAACAAAAGTTTATTAAAGGTGATTTCTTTATACTAACATTTGGCCATTATTATCATTTTTTAATTGAACAAATAGGTCATTATCTCTATTTAAAACAGTTTAAACCTGATTTAAATCCATTGTATATATGGTCTGGATCTTTAGCTGAATCTTATGGTTTACAAAAAAGTATAATAGATTTATTAGAAATTCCAAGCAACCATGTAATTAATCAATATCAAATTGCAGTCGGTGGAACATTGTATCAACCCAAGTATTCAACATATAACAACTTTTATGCAATAGATGACGAAAAGTATGTAAATTGGCAGCAAGAGTTTCTTAAAGAAAGAGCTATTCATTTTCAGCCAACCAACATGGTGGGCATTATTTCAGATTATGTTCTAAGCAAAATTAATCATTATGATATACCACATAAGAAAAAAATATTTATTAGCAGAGGCTATGTAAATAAAAAATATTTAATAGATGTATACAATTCTCATAGTCAAGAAAATGATTTTGGCAAGGCTACCCCGTCAGCATTAAGACTGATCCCAGAAGATATAGAAAACTTAATAGAATCAAAATATAAAGAGCGTGGATACGCCATAGTACATCTTGAATCAATGCCACTTGATGAGCAAGCAAACCTATTTGCTCAAGCCACCCATGTTGCAGGTTTTGCTGGGACCAATTTACTTAATGTTATCTTTTGCAAAAAAGATGTTGCAGTTGAAATAATACCTTATCCTAGATCTTATCAATTTGACTTTAATCAGATTTTTGATGGTGTTGGAATAAAAGCAAAAGAATACACCATCTTTGACATAATTAATGATTTAGTGTGAAATGATTAAAAATATCAAGTTTGAAGCTGATTTATCAGAATATGATTATATCACTCAAAAAGAAAAGTTTAAAGAATATCAAGTTATCAGCAATTTAACTTACATGACTGATGAACCCACACATACTAAGCACTTAATTGGTAAATATTTAATTGTTGATATAAGTCAGCATTCCCATCTTTTAATTGATGGAATTGGCACCTATGAATATCTTAAGCAATATGTACCCGATCTAAAGATACTATTAATTAAATATGGAGATATGGGCAGACAAAATGTTTTTTACAAAAACTCTGGCCCATCAAAAGTAGTAAAAGATATAATAGATATATATCAATTAACAGAAGATAACTTTATAGATCCTAGCAAGAATGAAAATGTCAGCATTGAAAATGTTGTTTCATTGACTCATACAGTAAGCGATATGGAATCGAACATTGGTCATAAAATATTTATGGAAGATGGTAAAAGCTTAATTGAATATAGAAAAGAAAATCAAGTTGATCCTAACGAGGATATAAGAAACGATAATGTGTGTGCATTCTTAAGGCAATTTGTTGTCAACAAGCTTAAAGATTATCTTGTCGAAGGTGAACCTAAAAAGATATTCACCACTCGAATACCTATTACAATCAGCCTAATGCTTTCAACAAATGTAAACTGGGACTTCATACATTTTGAAATGAATGAAGAAAGAACGAACGTCAATCTAAAAGAACTTGATCCATTTACAAAGTACGCAGTTGAAAGATATGATTATATAGAAAACCAACAGAAAATAGAACAATCTTTTATAGATAAAGGGTATGAGATTTTTAGGCTTGAAGGCATGGGATTGATAGAGCAAGCAAATCTATTCTATAACGCATCTCATGTTGCAGGGCTAAGCGGTACTAATATAGCTAATGCAATCTTTTGTAAGCCTGGCACTTATGTGTACGACATAATAAACATACCCCGCCACATTTATACGTATGATTGGTATAAAACGTTTTTTATAGGTATGGATTTAAACTATAAAAAGACTTATTTATTTGATATCCCATTGATCTGAGTAAGTTTCATCATCAATACTCTTAGGTCTTAAAGGCTGCTGTAAGCCTTCATCATGGTGCCACCCAGAAGAGCCGTCCACTACAATAGTAGAACGACCAATATGAGGTGCAATCTCTTTATTCTCAACCTTTTCCCAAAGATCCCAAAGTGTGCCACGGTAAATCTTTTCTTCTGGCAAAGTTAAGTCAACCATAATTGCTGCCTTACGCTTTTTACCATAAAATGGAATAACTGTTTTAAAGAAATACTCAAGCCCTTCATTAGGCTCAATATAAACTGCTGCTTTATTCTGCTTAATAATCTCTTGAAGATAGCCAAAAACTCCTGGCTCTGGCTGAAGCTGAGCTTCAAAAGAATATGATCCATCCCCGAAACCAGATTTAAGAAATGCTATAGTTGACAAAGATGGACCAGGGATAATATTCACTGTTACACCTAGTGCATGGCACTCCTGTGCTACGAAGATTGCTGGATCTCCAATTCCTGCTTGTCCCGCCATAGGCACAATAAGAACTGTCTGCCCCTCTTTAATCTGAGTCATAACAAACTCTTTAAAATCTCCAATTTCTTCATTGGTATTTAAACCTAGAAACTTAGCTACAACATTGGTAGTTGGTTCACAATTTAGTCTTTCACACATATCCTTAAAGACATCTTCAGACTCGATAATAATAATATCTGCTTCTTCAATTGCACTTTTCATTCCATAAGAAATGAGATTAGGGTTTCCTAAATGCGAGGAACCTAGAATTAACTTACCTTCAGACATTGTTTTCCTTTACTTTATACCATGTTGCTACTGTAAATCTGTTTCCCGATTTTACTTCATTTACTGAATGTTTAAAGTCAGAGTTGGATGGGAATAGTATTAGTGTACCCGCTTTAGGTTTGATTTGCAAGTCAAAATCTGGGAAGCATAACTCCCCACCTTCATAAGCATCATTAATGTAGATTATTGCTGCCAAAGTATAATCATTTAATTCTACATCTGGATGCTCTGATATGTCATAATCTTTTTCATTCATTAAACCCATGAGATCTACATGCTCCTCCATAAAAGCTCCAGTACGCCATATGACGGGGGATGGGTTGTTTAGATATTCCCGCTCAATCTCGACACGATAATAGTCCTCAGCGAGGATATGAGCTATTTTAGGGTATTTTAGACAGAAGTTCTTGGTCTTGTTATTAACTATAGGTACAACAAAAAAATCTTTATCTGTTGGTATCCATGTCTGTAAAAATGAATCTACATCTTGTAAATCATTTGAATCAACAAAATTCTCAACAATTCTTATGTTGTCAATTGTCTTTTCAAACTTCATTTAATACTACTTATGCCAACGCTGCTTGTGGCACTTGAAAGATGACGCTATGATCACTATCATGCTAAACCATAGTAATAGGCAATCCATTATTCTTCCTCCTCATCCTTTAGGAACCGAAGATCCTCTTGCATATCTCTAATTATCTCATGAATCTCTTCAACCATCCAATTAGTTTCTTTAGATATAGAAAGGTCTTTTCGGGCAATTTTCTTTTCAACCTCTCCTTCTCTGTTACCAGAGGACAGGAGCAGGGAGCTTAGGACAATTGCTTCCAAAGATACTATAAGGGTCAATAGTCCATATGGGAATGGCTCTACCTTGAACCCAATCCAAATTCCCCACCAAATTGCATGGAAAATAAGAAATAGAGGGTGTGCAGATATGTCTGCAGTCCAATCTGAAAGCTCTTCGACCCTTTTATTAAAGTGCTCAAAGTTATGCTTAAAATTAAGTATTATCTTTTTAATGATACAACCCCCAAGTAGTGCTAGCACTACTTTTATATTATATCATTTATCCTTAAATAATTAAATTATTTGATGGTTCTGCTTGCTGTGTCATATAATCGTTGAACATTTCCATGAATACATTAATGACAAGGGAAGCGTCATCAACAGCCCATTGCGTGGCTTGTTCTAACTGATCTTCTGCAAAACGGTCATCAATTGCCCATTGCTCAAGCAATTGTCTTGATACTGACTCAAGAATTGTTTCAAGTTGATTTACTGATAGTGGTACACTAGCCATTTATTTACTCTTTCTGTAGTTGTGTAAAAGATTGATGTGAAACATATTTTTAATTCTGTTTCTTCTTACTTCATCAAGCCATTTGCTTATGTTTAAGCAATAAGCTGAAATATATACTGTTGATCCAAAAATGAATCCCCATTGTTTTGTTATAATACTATACCATACCCAAGCACACTCTGTAAAGATACCCACAAGGTATCCCCGCCAGTTTTTATGTCCTACCAATAGAATGCCAACAACACCTATAATTGACAAGCCCCATGACCAAAGTTGATTACTCATTAATATATAAACCCTTTCTTCTTTCTAAACTTTTTATAAAGAATTGGATGACGAACAATGTTTATAATTCTTCTAATTTTCTTCATACTTCTCCATAAATTTATCTTTTGTCCAAATATTCCAGCACGTTCCTGGGTGGTATCCATCTGCTGCAACACCCCAATAGGGAAGGTTGTCTACATTCTCTGGCAAAGAATCAAACTTTTCCTTCTTATCATCATAGGTAAAAGCAAGCTCTCTATCATAAAAATGATTAATCTTATATCCTTGAGTTTGACCTATATCCATTAGATCATAGTCCCAGCTTGTGTATATAAATTTAATCCCTGCTTCTTCACAAAAATCTTCAAACATAGCAAGCATATCCATGGCTACCATTACTTCATCTTCATAAGTAAACTTCTTTGCATAGTCTACTTGCTGGGCACCCCAATGTTCGTTAAAGCTAGCATCTCTAGGTGGGTGAACTATATAATAACGATCTTTGTACCAATGCATGGCACGAGATAAATCGGGCAATACTGCAAAAATAACATCTGGCTTTCCATAGTTTCTAATAAAAGCCATGGCATTTCTAATGATTAAATGAACTGAGTTTCCGTCATAACCCAAGTTCCAATGTTTTACTGTTTTATCAGACTTAGACTGTATTTCTTTTGTAAGCATGTCAGACCATCTGTATTCTGAGGGCAAACCATCTCCAAATGTGAACGAACATCCCAAGTAAAGAACATTAAGGTTATCGTTAGTTAGCTTTTCAAATTCAGGCGATCTAAACCCATAAGAGTTTAAGATTAAATCAATCTCTGGACCGTCTACTCTATCCCAATGCTGGCTAGAAAATCTATATGTAAATGTTTCTAAATGCTTTTTGTCAAACACATTCAACATATCTCTTTTTTCAAAGCGATCATGCTTCCAAGACATTACTTAACTCTCTTCCCCCACTTTGACCAAAATCTTTCATGAAAATAATACAATGCTGTCTCCCATAAAATTTCTGCTGAAAAGATCTCTGCTGCCATTTTTAGGCTGTGTGTAATAAAGAAGGCTATGGATATAGCAACTAAAGAGTGTGCAATACGCCATGTGATTGTTTTAACTACTGTCTTTTTTTGTGATTCCATTATGTATTAATTATACCAAAAAGGGCGGGTTAATTAAAACCCGCCCTCCCTAGTTGTACTCTACTTAGTTACTTGTGGCTGCTTGAATCGCTTAGCCAAAGCATTGTACTTAGCAATAAGTGCCTTGTATGCCTTATTAGCTGCTGCAGTCGCTGCAGTATTTGTGACATTATCAGCAACGTGTGCTGTTTTTTCTGCATTAAGTGCAGTTGTTGCAGTTGCGGAATCAGAAGCATGGGCTGCCTTTTCTGCTGAAAGTGCTGTATTTGCAGAAGCAAGTTGTGACTGCAAAGATGCAATCGTATTGCTTAGTCCAGCGACCTGTGACTGCAATGCTGTAATTGAAGCATTAAGATCTGATACAGCAAATGATGCTGCGACTGACTTAACTGGGACTGGCAATCCTGTGACTGCTGCACCAATTGAAGTGTCTGTAGCAACTACTGTTACTGAACCTGCAGATACTGCAGCCAGTGTAGCAGACTTTGAACCCAATGTGAGTGTGTTATCAGCAAGCACGTTTGCTGCTGTTGATGTAACTAGGGACTTGGTTACAGTAAGGTCAGAGAATGTTGCTCCGATAAGTGTAACTGATACTGTCTCTCCACCAACTGCGTTACCAAAAACGTCTGTTGCTGAAACAGAAATTGTTGGTGCAGTATTTACTGCTGATGATGCAGGAACTGAGACTGCAACATTTGATGCTGCTCCCGCTGTACCCTGAATGTATACGATTGTTGAGTATGCACCATTTGTAATGGTTACAGAACCAACTGATGTGCTTGTTGTATAAGCATACTCTGTGATTGCTGAACCCTGTGAGGTTACAGATGCAGAGGTGACACCAGATGCTACAGTTACTGGAGCAAGTGATGTATTAAGTACTGATACAAGCTTTACAGAACCTGATGCAGTAAATGTAACTGCGGTGTTGGTGTCTGCTGTTGCTGCAAGAGCGACAGAGTGACCTGAATCAATTACGTTAGATGAAGGTACTGCTACTGTAGCTGGTGCTGCAGAAGTTGTTGTGTTTGCTGATCCAGCAACGGTGACTGCAAGAGGTGCAGCATGTGCTGAAGCAGAGATGCCCACGATTGCAAGAGCTGCAGCGGTTGCAAGAGCGATCTTCTTTGTTGTATTCATAGTTTCCTATTCTTGTTAGTATCCCTGTACAGGATAATGGCTACTGTCGTAACCAATGCTTTATTCTATCTTATTACTTTATTCTTTGTCAACTGGAAAAACTACAATTAACACGCTAAAATCATATTTTTCCCTGAGACTTTGCTGTGTGTCATGGTGTTTTACTAAAACTTGAGATGCTTCGTTACCCATACACTCAATGATGTTTTGACTAAGTGTTAATGAATCTAAAACCATTTTAACTTTTCTTTCGGGCACCTTTGAAAATAGCTGATCCATTACAAACCCAGTTTTTACTATGTCTAAGCAATCAACCATAACTGCATGGTACTCATTTTTTCTTTCAGCAATCTTATCAATAAATGATAAATCATTCATTCTGTGCCAATAGAATGAGAAGTCTATGCCTTCCATGTCAAATAGATAAACTAAACCATTTAGTATATCTTCTCTAGGCTTATTGATCATTAGTATATAAACTTCCTAGGCTTTTTAATTGCTTTTTCAAACTTCTTAATTCTGTACCATTTTACAATACGTTTAAACATTAAGCAAACCCTGCTTTTCAATCTCTGCAAGAAAATGCTTAGCCCAGTACTCATGGTACAGTATGCCGTGGTGCCCATCTCTTCTCTCTATATCATGCTTTAATCTTTTGCCATCTGGTCTTTGGCTTAAGAAGTAGTCTTTAAAGCCCTGATCATCATCAATCTCTATAAAGTTGTTAAAGCAGTTAGCCATCTTAATATTGGGGTTTTCTATATAATTCCATGTTGACCAAATTAACTTGATTCCCGCTTCCTTGCAGTATGCTTCAAACAACTTCCAGCTAACGCAAAAGTCAATAAAATGCTTTCTATGCTGATTAATTGTTAAGGTCATAGGGTCATCATCTGGCTTAACCATTTTGTCATAAGGATGCTTTTGAATATAACGCCATGTGTAGTTTTCCTGATCCCAGATATATTCTCTTGGGATGTTAGGTAGCATTACTAACAAAACATCTGGACGTGCATAAACCTTTTCATATGTCATAAGGCTTGAGATGATTTTTTGCCATCCAAATCCCGCCTTGCCTAGGTTAAAGTATCCCGACAGCTTGTTATTTTTAGATAGCTTATCATAAATAAGCTTTGCCCATACAGTATCAAACGGGGAGCCAATTCCTTCTGTTTCAGAGCAACCCATAAACAAAACATGCTTGCCATCGTGATTAGATGTAAACTCATCTGATCTATATGAGTCAGAATTCCAATGATAAAAAACTTCTTTATCATCAACAACGTTCTGATGCTTTTCCATTTCTGAAACAAAAACATCATTTTCAAAAGGTTCTGGACCTTCTGCCCAAGTTTTGTCAAGCTTGTTGTAAAATACGTCAGATACACTTCCATAAGGAATTCTGTCAAAATTGTATTCTTCTAGTGGCATTACTTTACTTTCTTTTGTTGTTTTACTATCTGCATCGGACCAGATGTATAAATATCATTGTTAGCAGCAATCTCTAATGCTTTTTCTACAGAAGCACCAGCGTACAACGCACCAATAGCGAATGGTGAGCCTGAGCCAACACCGTAAATGCCGTCGCTATTCAGCAAAACACTAAAGTCATTTCCAATATCAAAGACTTCTCCATCAAATGCAAACAGCATGTTGAATCCTGAATCTTTATCTTGTGGATCAGGCTTCCAATCGTACTCTTCTAAGCAATCCTTCATGGCTGGTATAAACTTTACCACCATAAAGCGATAAAGATTTTCTCTTTCTTTAACAGTAGGAACAGGAGGAATAAAGACATACTGAAGAATATCACAAGGCTGAGAGTCACCACTCCCTGCAATTAACCAACCATTGTTCTTGGTAATCTTTTGCATAGTAGCATGCATATTTGGGCGAGCACCATCGGTGACCTGAGAATCAGCACCCATAGTAACATTTCCATTTTTGCATACTGCAACGATTGTTGTCACTGATTAAGCTCCTCTAGGATTTGATCTGCAGTTCTGTTTAAGATAGGCTTTACAATTTCACCCTTGTTCATAACAAAAACTTGGGGGATACTCATAATATTATACTTAGCTAGGATGTCTTTGTCAAGGGTATCCACGTCAAACATATAATAGTTTCTACTATTATCAATAGTTGCTGCCCTTGCATACTGAGGCTTTAATTGCTTACATGGTCCACACCAAGCAGCTGTAAAATAAACTACTGCATCATCATCAGATAAAATATCTTCATATTTGTCATCTAGTCTTAACATACATCTCCTTAAGCAATTAGTTCATCAGCAGCAATATTACTACCTACATATCTATGTTTAATCACATAATCTCTAACAGACTCTGCACCGTTTTGTCTCCCGCCCAAAACAACACACCATCTAGGCTCGTACTTTGAGTCAATACACGATTGACACATAAAGAGTTGTACACCTTTAAGAATATCTGATTTCTTAGGATGTAGTTCAACCTTAGATTTATTACATGAGTAGCATAGCATTATAGATCATTTTCCGTTTCATCTGTATATCCAATTCCAACTTCATCTAATACTATAAAGTCGTCATTAGAAACTTCAATGGTGTAGCCTACACCAGATTCATAATATTCAATCAATGAAACCCAAGCTCCGTGATGGATAACTGTACCATACACGCCTTCGTCTGGTAAATATACAAACGTTACTGTATCTTCATGAACGTCTTCTGGCTCTTGCTTGCTCATCAGTATATTTCATCCCTTCTAGTTCGCATGGTGTTCCAAATGATTGAATAAGTTGTCTTACTAGCAACAGATATTCCATGATCGCCATTCTCTGACTCTCATTATACTCCATTATATTGCTTTCATACACGGTTAAAGCAAGATAGTTAGGTCTTGCTCTAATATCCAAGATTAGGTTCTTAACTGGAACCTTAATGTCCCTGACCTTCTTGGCCATTTCAACTGTGTAAGTTATTTTTTCCATGGAGTTTTTTTATCTGCTTCCAAACTTCTGGTGTTTTGTGAGCGTTGTATTGTTTATCTGGTCTACCCAAATCCATGTATACCCCACCCCTAACACCTTTCTCTTTAAACTTTACGCCTTCATCAAAACATTGACGGGACACTGGGCAAGATAAGCAAACCTGATCAATTTGCTTAGCAAGCTCTTTATCCGATTCATAATCATCATAGAACCAATTAATAGGCATCATATGGCATGCAGCAATATGCCACCATTTAGCATCTAGATCATCAATACCAATTTGATTAAATAAGCTTGGCATACTTATCGCTAATCTCCCAAGTGCCATCAGACTTTAAATCGTAGCGATTTGAATAACCCCACTTATTGTTGCGGTATAAACCATTTTTTTGCATAAAGCCATTGTTACTTGGAGACCACTTTACAATTGTAAACCCATCCCAGAAAAAGCCTTGCGACTTATTCTTTTCAACAAACTTGTGGGCTGCATCGTAATCAAGTGTAATCTTAGCCATTATTGTTTTCCGTTCCGAAGAGTTGTCTCCAGTTAATGAAGTGAAGCTTTTCTCCACTTTTGTCTTCAATTTCTGTTGCATGGTTTGGTGAATAAATAATAGTATCACCTTGTTTTAGCGGGATAGAGTGAAGATCACCATTGCTGTGGTAATCGCCTGGACCAACTGCTACAACGGTTCCCCTTTTGAGGGTAGAGTCAATTACTGTTGAAGCAATAACTAATCCTGATTTAGTTGTTCTATCTTTTTCTTCTTCAGCTTTAAATAAAATCAAGCTTCCTAGTGGTTGGATATTTGTCATTAAAATGTGTAATCCTTAACAACTACAATATCAAGAAGCTCAAAATGCTCTGGTCGAATTGCATATGGCTCTTCAAACTCTTGGTGTGATAAAATGAAATGAACTTTTTCTTCTTGAGACAAAGAATCCCAATTTGGTGGGAATGCTTCTTGTGGAATTGCAACCATATGGTCAATTACCTGAGTGCCAATGACCTTGTGTACTGTTTGAATGATCATGCTTTTTCTTTCTGCTAGTAGTGTTGTTGTTTATATTGTATCAGACTTAATATGTCTGTGTCAAGCGTATTTTACTTATAATATCTATATGGGACACCCATGGCATCCATTACCTTCATTACCTGCTTATTTCTAGGGCAATCCCCAAATACAAGAGCTATGTTAGGTGAAGACTCAATCATGTTTACATCTGAAAAGGATGATTTATCTCTAAATAATTCTTCTTTGATTCTATATCCATTTTGCTTAAGAAGCTTTTCTACCTTACCGATATATTCAGTAATCATATTTTCAGCTCCCCGCTGACCCTTATGAACAAAGACAAACTCTTTATTATCAGGGTAAAGATGCTTACAATCTTCTAATAGTAGAGTGATCTGACGAATTAAATCATTGTAATCACTCCAGTCTTTGTCTCCAAAAACTAAAACTCTCATGCTATTCCTTTCTGAAACACACAAGGACGGTTTCCCGTCCTTGAATGTATATATACGTATATATAACTTACTTGATTGATACTGGGGCAAATGCTCCGCCCCAAAGGGACTTCTTCATTTCAGCCTTCTCATCTGCATCTGTTTCCTTAGCAGATTCTGCTGCAGTTTCCTTCTCGTCTACTGCCTTACCCATGCAATTGCAAAGGCTCATAGCCTTACCGCAATCTGCACATGACTCAGCCTTGGCGATTTCATCTTCATCTTTTGAATCATCAGCCTTAGCAACTGGAAGTGCTTGACCGCATGATGCACACTTTCCTGATTCAGCCTTCTCTACTGGCTCTGCCATTTCTGCAGATGTAGGAGCAATTGCTGATCCTTCTCCTGGGAATGTTTCATTGTTTGGAACAATTCCAGGGTTGTTTGGAGCATCTGATACTGAGACATCACCCTCTGGGCGAGTTGTCTGATCTACCAATGTTCCAGAGTTAACTGTTGGGAAAGACTTCTGTACAGCAATCTCGCCTTGTGGATCTGGTTCTGTTGTGTTTGACATTGTATTACCTCCTGTCTGACTGTTAGTCGTATTTGTATTTGAACTTTGTCTTACATAGTTCTCAACGCTTCTTTCGTCACGCTCTTGATCTACTGACGAAGAGGTTCCAATAGCTTTAGCAAAAGCATCTTTTACATCTTCGAAAAATTTTTCAACATTTTCCTTGTTCACTATGCGTGTGAACCTGGCTCTGTAGTTGCAATTGGTCCACCTGCATATTGCGGTGTTGTCATTGAAACATCTTTGCCTATAAATGGTCCTGCTGTTGTTGCCTTTGCAGGATTATTTACACCTAGATCTGTTGTAGGAGCTGACTTCTGACCGCCGTCAGGACCAGCTTGTTCTGTAACTGGGGTAGCTGATGAAGGCTGCTGTGTTCCGCCCTCTTTACCCTGTTGATTGTTATCCATATTTAATCACCACCTCACACTTATTATACACTAAAATGGAAAAATTACGACTTCTTCAAATATATGTCGCAAAAACCAAATTCTTGAAAGGCAAAGGCATGTACGTGCCAGTCCTTGTTTACATCCAGGAATTCCGCTACCGTTTGAACTACGCCGTAAGGAATATCCTCGACCATAAAATCCCAGATAATGTAGTCATTTACGCCTATAATTCCGCCTTCAGCGATTAATTCTTTTGCATTCCATAGATCTTGTCTGACTTTCTCTCTAGAGTGTAGCCCATCTAGGTATATATAATCAAATGAAGCTTTAGGCAAGGTTGGCAAAATGTCCTGGCTGGTGCCTTTGTGCAGGGTAACATTTGGTACTCCCGCAAACTGCTTTTCAACAAATTCATAGTGAGTATCCTGTGTATATCTACTTAATTTTGCAGTACCAAATTCATGATGGTTGAATGGGTCAATTAAATCCAGAGATACGGGCTGATTAATTGAATTAAATAATAAAGAATAATCACCACCACCTACACCAACTTCAATGTACCTAGCGTTCTTAGGTATTGTTGGAATAAATGTATTTCTATTTGAATATATCTTTGCATTATCTAGTTGATACTGATCTATAGTTAAAGGCTGCTCAACCGTGCCAAAAGGCAAATCAAAGTTTGATTTGAGCGGACCACAAATATCTTTTCTAAAGCTTTCTTTCCATGGCATTTCTCTTTCCATTATGAAAGTCTCCTTAAGTAAATGTCGTAAAATCCTAATGGATGTAATGCTAGTGCATCTACTTCCCAGTTAAGATTGTTATTTAAAAATTCATTTACTGCTTGAACTACACCGTAAGCCCGCTCTTCAATTACGCCATCCCACATAAGGTAATCATTTAATCCTATGATTCCGTTTATAGAAGTAATCTTTGCAGCAGCATTCAAAGTTGGAGTTACGCAATCACGATCATTGTTAGAATCAATATATATATAGTCATACTCCTGTGTTAGTGTAGGAAGTACTTCCCTGCTATCACCTTTGATTGTTAATGAACCGTTATAAATAGAAAACAATTCTTTAATGTAATCTTCATGAGTATCTCTAGTATAATTTCCATGTGGTTGATTACAAGAGCAAACACCATTATATCTTTGAGACCAGCACATATGATCTTGGTTATATGTATCTTGAAGGTGAATTAAGGAAGGATTTTTTGACTCTGCAACAATCTTAGAGTAATAACCCCAAGCAACTCCAACTTCAAGATACCTTAAGCCTTCAGGCAAAGTAGCAATATAATCCTCTCGCTTTGCAAAGATTTTAGCATTTTTTAGTTGCTCTGGGGATATTGTATATGAATCTTCAATTTCATTATCAGCATATGTTTCGGAATAATTTTCTTTTCTTTGCTTTACTATTTTAGACATTATTCCTCGTCATCTACTATATAGTCTATACCCACTTCTTGTAAAGCTTTTTTACCCTCTTCGCTTATATGAAATAGTGCATTTAGGTTCTCATCATACTCAATATCAACCAAGCCCTTCTCAAAAAGATTTAGCATGATATCATCAACATCTCCCATTACCTGCTCATATAGCTCAGGAAGAACTTCCTTTAAGACTGGCATATTGAACTTAAACATTCTTTCACCATATTCGTCCATCCCGTCCCAAATTGCTGCATCAATTGAAACTAGATAATCAATAAAGGCTTCTGTTTCCTCTGGGTCATCAAAAAAATCATCAAAATCTGGATTAGTCATGTAATAATTATACTCTACTTTAACGCTGCTAGCACATTAATAGTTGGTACATTTTTAACATAAGTATTTGATGATAGTGATTGTGTTTTTTGAATCAATGCGTATTCTTGTGAGTAACTTAGGCTAGGCTTAGCTTGCTTAATTGCAACCCAGTCCGCCGTGAATACTTGAGTAGCAAGTGATGTTCCTACTGATTGTATTGTTGATGTACCGCCGTTGAATACAGTCATTGTTCCCATAGCATCAAAATCAAGATCTTTGCCTGCATTGCTGTACAAAGCATGGCCATAGTTATCAATTGAGCCTACTGCAATAATTGGAGACAAGCAGGCTGGGTATGAAACGTGGCTGTAATCATAATTATTGCCAGCAGCAGCAATGACTGGGATGCCGTTTGAAATAAGATCATTTACTGTAGCATTAACGCTGGGATTATCAGGACATGCAGTAGTAATATTTCTAGCAGCACTAAACGATACCGCACCAATATTTAATCTTGAGTAATTCTTATCAATCCAGTTCAGAATCGTAGCAAACTGTGAATCTGATGGTGGGATTAACACACCATTAAAAATGTCATAAGCACGAATATAAACATAATTTGCGTTAGAGTTTGTTGCAATAGAAGCAGATAGCATTTGAGTGCCGTGGCTTGCATCCTTAACAAGCATCTGGGTTGCAGTTAGTTCTGCTGCATTTGCTGATTCTTGAAAGCTTTTATTGTTTGGGCAAGTAATTAATGTAAAACAAACTTCATCAACAATCTTACCCTTGAACTGAGATACTGATGGATCAAACCCTGTATCAATAATTGCAATATTTGTTTGTGGTGTTGCTGCACTAGCCTTGCCTGTTACAACAAACACAAGATAAATTGCAATCATGACTGCTCCTATAATTGCAACTGTACGCTTTACTTTATTCATTTTCTTCCTTTGATAGTAGTTGTTTTATCGTGCCCCTGGCAGGAATCGAACCTGCGACGCAGACCTTAGAAGAGTCTCGCTCTATCCCCTGAGCTACAAAGGCAAGTACAAAAGGCCCCGTAGGACCTTTTGCATTTACTAATTTGTAGTATATCTTACTTGAAGTCTCTTGGCAAGGGGTTATAATGCTGTTCCCAAAGAGGATCTGTGATGCCGTCCTTAGCTTGCATTGCAAGGAATGCTTCCTGCTCAAGAGTATGCAGAGGAATAACATCGTAAGCAATTGTAATTCGTGGGCCTTCAAAATCCCATTCATTCATTGCATGTGGATATCCAACCTTTGACAAGATTGCTCTGTTATTAATATTGTGGTTAATCTTAACCTTACCATCCAACAAATCGTAATGTGTTTCTGATGGTTCAGCACTTACAGAAAAGTATCCGTGAAAAGCTAGATCGCCATAGTCTTTGCGAACATGGTCATGGAAGTGAAGCTTTCCACCCTTTTCCTTACTATTAATATTAAACCAAGACTGTGCGAGCCAACGGTAGTCATTGTATTCTACTCCATAGTAAGCACAAGCTTCTCTGGTCATTGCCGTAACTGCAGAAAAGAGATCGTGTGCCCATGGGTAATACATCTGAAATACATTGTACTCACGAGACTTAATTGTTGAAATAGAGTTTGATTCCTTAAAGAATTCTGAGTTGGGATTTTCACGATTAAATGGTGCTACACCACGCATTTCTGCATTTCTAATACGCTCATACTCAACCTGCAAATTCTTAGTTACTTTTTCCAAATCAAGATCTAAATCATAAGTAAAAAACTTATGTTCAACCTTGCTATCATCAAATCGTCTTCCGCCCATCTTTGAAGGATCATTTACGTAATAATTATCATTCAGTGTAGGTGGGAGGTCACGACTAATCGCTGCATTTTGCTGCATTTAATTACCTTTCTAGGTGTGTTTGTTTATTATACTACTACTTAAGTGTTGCTGTCAACTGCCATTGCCAAAACTTATGCTTATCTTCTCTATCTGCCAAGAAGTTGCAAAGTCCCTGCTCATCAAGCTCAGATGCTTTATCAAAAGTACGCCTGATCATTGCAATCACAAATTGATTAGTTTTAGATAATTCTTGGAACATTGTTCTTGAATCTAAATCGGGAGAATCATTAATTTCAAGATCGCTATTGCTATCCCAAGACTTTACTCCAAATGGGGCTTTGTAGCCAAATCTACGTAGGTTTTCTGAGTATGTATCAATGGAATCGAATACATCTTCATATATCTCCAGTAGGAATGCATGATCCTGCTTAAACGTACGACCCTCGATATTCCAATGGTACCCATGGCTTTGTGCCCACATTTTTACTACCATTGATTGTAGCTTAATTAAAAGTTCTTGTAACTCTTCCATTATTTTCTTTTCTCCGTCTCTGACGATTTAAGCATATCATTAATAATCTCATCATCTGGCTTGCTTAAATCATTTTCTGTATACAAAGCCTTCAATGTTTTTTGATCTTCTTTTCTTTGAGCACCTTCACCAAACATAATTACAATCATGACAACTGGAATAAATAAGCTTGTAGGAAAATGCTTAAAGTAAAGTGCTGTATTCATGATTAAAGCAGATACGTATCCAGATACTCTTGATGGGTATTTGTTTATATAAAAAGCCATACGCTCTCTAAATTTCATTGATTGCTCCTGCCATTTTTACCCGAACTATTTCCATATCCCACATTTGGCTTTCCGTCATTTTGTGGTGGTGAGTTATAGGTTGACATCCAACTATATTGAACTTTTTCATTGCCCATTACTGGAGCAAAAGATCCATTCCAAAAACTAAACGACCCTATTCCATCTTGCTCATCTTGATGAGTTTGATCACTTTTAATAACAGGCTCTGTAACAGCTAATGCTTCTAATGCTTTCTCCGCTTCTTCTTTAGTCAGATAACAACCAATTGATTGTCCAGTTCCGCCTTTAAGAACTGCCCAGCCATGTTGACAGTCTTGAGTGTTAAATTCAATTGACCAACCAACGCCACCAGAAATTCTTCCAGCACCTGCTGACTCTTTTTTAACAGGAACACAATTGGGAACAGTTTTCCCATCTTGCTCTTTTGTACCTGCATATTCATAACCATCCCAGCATGGGCCTTGACCTTTTTCCATGCAAGATATACATTTTTCAGTATCAGAAATATAATGATGATCGTTGCCAAAATCATCGCATCCGCAAGTCATGCACTTTCTAACATCTTTTACATTGGTGTATAAAGCACCTAATTGTGCTTGAGCTTGTGCTTTTGACGGATGTGTTCCTACAACTCTTCCAGTAGAGGTTACTACTACCTTGTATTTATTACCGTCTCTTTGGATGTTGTATGGCATAATGTAATTATATCACTTATCAGTTTCTGTTACTACCTCAGCAGCGGGTTCAGTCCCCGTCTTTCTGAATCTAAAAGTCTCCCATAATGGGGCAGGTATAGAGTGAATTCCAAAATGCGTTCTATGGTGTGCAGCACATAAAACCTCAAGATTTCCTGGACTTTCAATCCATTTCTGAAAATCATCATCAGACTCAAAATGAAGCCCAAAAGCAGCCTCTATCTTCTTTGGGTCCATATTAGCAATTTGACTAAACTCTACAAATGAATGATGTAGTTCTGGCTCTCCAGAACATAGATCATCATTAATGATGCATTTCCACAATCCCTGTGCCTTTATTCTCTTCTTTGCTGCCATAAAGTATTTATAATATGGATCAGAAGACCTAGGGGCATGCTCTGGTATTGATGTTACCAGATGCAGGTTAAGTTTTTGTTTGTGTGCGTCCGTCATGTTAACTTAATTATAGCATGATTAGAACAACTGGGCGTTTGAGAAGTCTTCCCCTTCGTCATACCACAAGATAACTGAATCTCCAGCATCGTGATTTCCTTGAGAATGGAAAATTTCTGGAAGATCAAAAGTATGCCAGCTGGGGATTGTATATCTATTCTGCTTACCAATGACTTCATTAACTTGGTGTCTGTATGGACCATTGCTTGGGAACAAAATCAAATCTCCCGCCTTTGGCTTTACAACCTTGTTGAATCTAGGAAAAACAATTTCTCCACCCTCATAATTGTCATTAACATAAAACAGAGCTGAGATATTTAGTCTGTAGAAGTTTGCGTGGAATGCTGGAGATCCGTCTGGTCTTTCGCAGTCAGCATGCAACCCAGTTGACATTCCTTCTGTCCACTTTACAAAGTGGCAATCGTTAACAGGAACATAAGCAACTTTAACGCCAAATCTGTCAATGTAATGCTCTTTAATCTTTGAGTAAACAATATCGTTGTAGCTCTTTAGCAATGCTGCAACTTCAGGATTTTCTTTTAGGACATGCTCATATCTCTTGTCATTACCGCCTCTGAAGCCCTCATCATCCTTATACTCTTGCAAATAATTGTAGATTAAGTCAAGCTGATCTTGTGGCAATGCATCATGGATTAGAACGATAGCATCTTCCCTATCTCCAATTAGATTAAACTGTTCAAGATAAGGTGTGTAATCTGGTTCTTCTTCTGGTTGAAAATTTGCTATTTTTTGGTTGTCCATCATTTTGTCATTCTCCCTTGTCAGTACTATTATACACTATTTGATTTAAAAATGATTTTGCAAAAATAGGTTGGGCTTTACCATCCCATACATCGCCTTCGTTTTCTGGAAGTTCTGCTTCAAAGAAATACCTCCATTTATAATTAGACAAAAACTTATTTGTAGAGTAATCCCAAGTTGACCAAACCAACTTAATCCCAGTTGCATAACAGTATTGCTCCAGATACCTCATCTGCTGAAGGTACTTTAATGCAAGTAGATGAATTGGCAAATCATAAGGCTCTGCCATCAAGTTATGCTCTGGAACATCTTCTTCGGTTTCCAAATACTGTCTATACATCTTTGGCTTAAACACGCCTAAATCTCTAATTGCACCTATGTCTCTAATCATCTCTGGCATCAAAGCATAAATCTCATCTGGATTGCCATACTGATCAAAATACTTAAATATATTTGAAACAAGCTTTGCAGGAGAAGCCCCTGGATAGGCTAGATTTCTAAAATCCTTACCATTTGGCTCAAGCGTTTTATATACAATGCTAGCCCAGCCCTTATCAACATCCACTCCCTGCGGAATTGTAATCTCGCATCCTGCGAATAGAATGTGATGGTCTGGAGGGTTTGTTGTAAAATCATCACATCTTAAACCAATATTGTTTAAATCGTAAACCGTTTTATACTCTTCATGTCCAGGTGTCATCCACGGTGGGAGCATGCTGTCAATCATCTTATCAACATCAGATGACATCCAATGCTTATATTCTGGTAATTCTGGATCTGTCTTTTCAAAGTACTTATGGTCCATATTTAACTTTCTAATAAGGGGCTGTGGGCGAATATTCCAGCACCGAATGACGCTGCCCTATCTCCCCGAACTCTTACACTCGGGTACATGTTTATGTGTAACTATATCCATACTAAGGTGTGTCGCCCACAACCTTATACAATTATAGCACTATTGTAAGTTTTATTCCACTCATCAATATCGTTCCAGTCATTTAATAAGGGCTGACCCTTGATGTTCAAGCTTGTATTAAGCAAAACAGGAACTCCAGTAATCTCATACCATTGCTTTAAAACTTCATAAAGCCCTGGATGTTGTTCAGCATTTACTGTTTGCACTCTTGAAGTCCCGTCCTCATGTACAACGGAAGGGATAAGATCTGGCTTTAAACATTTAAATGTATATTGCATGTAAGGGCTTGTAGCTTTTGATGGCATATCAAACCATTCGTGGGCATGCTCTTCCATTACTACAGGGGCAAATGGTCTAAATAATTCTCTTTGTTTAATTAAATTAACTTTATCTTTAATATCGGGATCTCTAGGGTCTGCCAATATACTTCTATTGCCTAAAGCTCTTGGGCCAAACTCTGCACGTCCCGCTGCTACTGGAGCAATCTTATTATTAATTAAAGACTGCACCACCTTCTCTACAGGATATTCATTACCTAAATCATACCCCAGGTAAGGCCCTTCCCACTTTATATGCTTGCCACGCAATGCAAGTGCAGCACCCAAACTTGATCCAGCATCTCCTGGATTTGGCATAATCCAAACGTCGTCAAACAAATCCCATAGAATTGTATTTGCAGAAGAGTTTAGTGCACATCCACCCATAAATACAAGCTTTGTTTTCCCAGTCTTCTTTCTCGCATAAGACATAAACTCATATAATCTTCTCTCATATACAAGCTGAACTGCTGCTGCTATATCAAATTTTTGTTGATCACTAATGATATTCCAGTCAGTTATGCCCTTATGAAAATTGTATTTTTGTTTGTTGATACTTGGAAAATATTCGTTAACTTTATTAAAGTATTTATGCGGATTTCCATATGCAGCCATACCCATCATAATATATTCTTCTTGATTAGGCATAAGACCAATTAGTTGTGTAAATGCTGAATAAAATAATCCAAAGCTCAGGGGGTAGTTTCTTTTCTCTATTAAAGAAAGATCTTCGCCAATTCCCGTCCAAATTGTTGATGTATTAAATTCTCCAATTGCATCCAACACTACAATCAAAGCGTCATCAAACGGGCTTGTATAATATCCTGCTGCTGCATGAGAATAGTGGTGCTTAAATTCTTTTGCTTTTATTCCTTTATCAGCAGGCTTCCAGTCTGCTGCACCTCCACGCAACTTAATCCTTAATCTTTTTAGGCGGGACTTTTCGTAATAAGCAGCCTCATCTGGAATACCATAATTAAGTAAATCACGGTATATCTCATTATTGTTATACCAATCATTCTTCTTCTTGCTATATCTTTCAGCATGTCCAGCAAACAATATCTTTTCATCATCAATTAATGCCATAGCAGCATCATGGGATGTTTCGTTATACCCTAATATGTTCATAGCTCCCTTTCATAGTCTTTTAAAAAACATTCAAATACTTCTTGATGAAACTTACTTCCTGGATGTTCACGATCTCTAGCGAATAAATAGTAAGAGGTGCTAGGTTGGTATTCATCAAAATACCAAAGTTTTGTAGGAACGTATCTTTCAACACCTACATTCATACCTACCACCGCTTCATTTATAGCTTCATCCCATGTAGACCAATATAGTTTTATACCATTAGACTTGCAGTATTGCTCTAACATTATAATGGAATAAAAAGCATCTAAAAAATATTCTGGTATTTGTTTTGAATCAGTCTTTAAGCATTCAGGATGAAAGAATCCATCTTCTCGCCATTCTTGAAATCTAGGTGTATTGGGAAATAAAACAAATACATATTCTGGGTTGCCAAAATGCTTACAATAATTAATGATATCAAACACTATTTTTTTATAGCTATTGCCAGATTTTGCTAAACTGTGATAACCAGAATAATTTTTATCTTTTAAAAGATTATCATACATTTTTTTAGACCAAGTAAGATCTAAAGGTAACGCATCGCCATTTGTAATAGAGCAACCAGAAAATAGTATATCTTTTTTACCGACAACAAAGTCATCGCATCTAAAGCCATAGTTGTTAAACTGATAAATTACTGGGTCGCCTTCAAGTTGATTTTCATACTCTAGGGCTTTTAACTTTAAATTATAAGAATCAGCGTACTCTCTAAAGTTTAATATTTCATTAATTGCTTCTATAAAATGTTTAGTCATAATGGTACGGGAGGTGGGATTTGAACCCACGATACACAGCTTATAAGACTGCTTCCAAAACCAGGCTAGGATACTCCCGTTCGGTTTTAGTTTTCAGATCCTATGAGCTTGTTTTGTATAAGCTTCTCCCTTTCGTCTACTATTTCAAAAGCGTAGTCCTTAAGCTTTTCTTCGTGCTTAGCATAATGGTGACCACAAAACATAAGTTCTCCAGCCACGCCATTTACCCAAACTAAAGCTTCGGCAGAACAAGAATCACAACGATCTTGTGGACCTAAAACATAAGTTACTTCTTCTGTTTTTTCTGCCATCATATTCATATTATACTCTTTCTGTTAGTTTGTTAATAATATATCGGATCAGTTTATCTTTCACCACACTGTAAGGTCTAGTAACCGAGTACTCCGATGATACCGTCTAAGCCGTGCTAGCGTCCACTTAGATACTTGCGTAAACTTCCAACCGTCGAGAAATAATACAAGTGTTGCCTCGTGCTTCATGTAAGACTTGAACTTACAACATCATGATCCTAAGTCATGTGCCTCTACCAATTGGGCCAATGAAGCTTTGCATGGATGGTAGGAATTGAACCCACTCCAAGAGGTTTGGAAGCTCTTGTGCTAACCATTACACTACATCCAAGCGATCCGTATCGGACTTGAACCGACGACCTTTGCCGTGACAGGGCAACGCTCTAACCAACTGAGCTAACGGACCATGTGCCAATCGTGAAATAAACCATTGGCTGTAATCACCTATCTACTTCCGCAGAGCAATCTCCATCGTGCTGAACCACTTCGTATGATGCAGGTAGAATTTTATTATCGGTAATCAACATCTTAAAACAGATTGTTCAGATCCGTTCTTTGAGCTGGGATGGTAGGGGTCGAACCTACGACATTTCGATTAACAGTCGAACGCTCTGCCTGCTGAGCTACATCCCATTATGTTGTTATTCTACTCTATATTCTTAATCTCGTCAAGAGATTTACTAACAATAATCTTTTCTTGCCTT
>Ga0208389_1000338_pt1 | contig 25329 bp, 23 predicted proteins | sample CryBogCBH12Aug09_FD_184625 | JGI IMG/M metagenome (GOLD analysis project Ga0208389, IMG submission 184625) | Freshwater microbial communities from Crystal Bog, Wisconsin, USA - CBH12Aug09 (SPAdes) (version 2) | ecosystem: Environmental > Aquatic > Freshwater > Lake | place: Crystal Bog... | reverse complement strand
ATATAGACAATGGAAAGTGACAAAAAAAAGAAAGGTGGTCGCTCAACACCTATATCGGGTGAATCACTTATAAGTAGTATTTCTCCAACAATATCTAACACATTTTCAAAATCAACTACACCAAATCAATCACTTATACAATCAAAACCAACTACACCAATTGAATTAGTTACTGAAACAAGTCCATCTAATCAAACATTAGATACACAATTATATGACAGTTTAACCGATGTTCAACGATTCTTATTGACTCTCACATTTATGGATAAGTTGAATAACTTACCAATAGGAGAAGAGCAAAAGAAAGTTATTATTGAAAAGTTGAAATATGTATCTGTTAATCAAATCAAAAACAATTCTCAAAGACTTATCGATATAGGAGTTCTTCCTCCATTTGAAGATGAATTAGTTGGTGGAGCTGATCCACCTAGACAAAGTAGTAGGGCTAGCAAACCTAGCGAAAAAGCTCAAAATCTCATAAGAGAAAGACAACAAAAAGAATTAGAAATCCAACAAAACAAAGAGAATAAAGAAAGAATTGCTCAAGAAAAAGCACAAATTGAAGAGGCTTTTAAAACATCGAAATTTGATATAAATGATATTTTAGAGGTTATTATATCAGAAGATGCTCAGTATGAAAATCTTCCTAATTCTGCAAAAATTCTTGCACAAAATGTTTGTAATTCACAAATAGCTTCAAAATTTAGGGATATTCTTTTTCCAGAAAAAGCAATTAATGAATGGTGTAGTAAACCATCTGAAGAGGAAGAAGTTGAAGAAGAAGTTGAAGAAGAAGTTGAAGAAGAAGCTGAAGAAGAAAAAGAAAAATGCAATGCTAGACAAATTTGGGAACTTACAGGTCCTCAACAACAATGTAAGAATGTTATTGGAGAGTTTAAATATATTCCCAAAGGAGATATCAGAAAAAATTGCTATATTTGCGGATTTGAAATCAAATCTAAAGCAGAAACAATAAAAAAATCAGGATTAAATCCTGAATGCGAACATATTCTTCCAATTATTCAGGCTATGTTCTTTTTGGATTTGTATAGACCAAATGATAAGAAACTTTGCAATGAACGTGTATTAACTGAACAACAATGTAATGAAATAACACAGATTTTGAAAGAAGAGTATGCTTGGGCCCATAGTACTTGTAATCAAGTAAAAAGTGATAAATCGTTCTTAAAAACAACACTTGATAAGGATAAATATCCATCTTGGGATTTTAGTGAAAATAATACAAAAAACTTACTATATACTATAGCGAATACAACAAGACGCAGATCAGGAGAAGTTATACAAAATATTCGAACCTATCCCGGAGGAATAGATAAATGGGTGGAAAGTAGAGTTGAAAAATTAAGGGAAAAAACTGCACCTATTGTTGCTCGTATTCAATCAAGAGGAAATGGTGGATTTATTGCTATTATGGGACTTAGAAATTGTCTCAATGTGAATAAACTTAATACCAATTTAAGATTAGTTTTGGGTAATTATGGTTATAATCCTAATGAAATTAGACCAAGTTCTCCTACATCACAATCTAATTTAGGTAAAAGACGTCTTTCTAATACGAGTGAAGAACCCAGTGAAGGGCCATCTGCAAAAAGAACAAGATTCGGAGGCACGCGTACAAATAAAAAACGCTCCCTAAAATTAATGAAGAAGGGTGGTGTTGCTAGACAACGAAAGTTGACGGAATACGGAAAGATGTTCCAAGAGTCGTTGGCAAAGAAGGAGGCTTCCAATGTCAAACGCAAACTCACACGAAAGGCCAACGCAGAGGTGGATGAACTTGCGGATATTTTTGGAAAGTTGGGAACATCACCCAAAAAGCAAACTACCAGTAGTCACGATGTAGAAATGAAATATGGTGGCAAGAAACGCAGATCCACTCGTAGAAAATCAAAGAAGAGAGTTTAAAATCTGCTAGTACTTCCATCATCATTTATTCTTATTTTTGTTGCATGTTCCTGATGAGGATTGTTAAATTTAGCAGATTGCCAACACAATGGCTCACGAAGAGTCCTTATGTTGTATTTTGATTGAAACCTAGAAATAGCCACATCATTCCAACCATAGGTATCCTTTAAGGCATTTATTATAGTAAGTTTGTAATCACGATTAATGTATACTATCGCATGTGCGCATAACATATTCATCACTCTGACATATCGTTCTTCAATTTCTGTAAACTTAGAAGGACCTTCATCCCAATTCTCAGTTGGATGGCCTCCTACATTTGATAATCCTAAATATAAAGCATCACAATTCAGATCTATTACAAAGGATGGGCTTTCCATAAATTCTATATCATCTTCTAAAAGAAGAATTGGTTCATCAAGATTTTGAGATAATATATCAACCGTTGCAAGTGTTATATCACGAGGATATGAATTGTGACTTGATTTGTAATGGTGGAAATTTTCAAATCCCAAATCACTTAATAATCTTTTCATATATTCACATCTTGCTTGATACTTTTCATCATGATCAGGACACACAAAGTAAGTTTTAATCTTACGAATATCCATTAATTCATTAGAACATTGTAAATCTAAATCAAAACAGATGACCGAATAGATGAAAAAATAGTATAATAAGCCCAACCAATAAAATATACATCACAGCTAGCCACTGACACCCATACAGACACGTTCCTGCTCTGGAAGGGGTCATGTCAGGTTCCATTACTAGTTCTTGCACGTTTTTCTATACCAAGCACGACCTTTCACCGACTTCTTGGCCTTTTTAACAAGGTCAGAATCCGTTGTTCGATACGTCTTTCCACAGGTAAGCATACTTGCCACTCTCGCATATCCCCACTGTTGTTGAGTAGCTCCTGGTCTATGTCCCGTTCTCCAAGCAGCCATTCCACGATTATAGGATTCCTTAATCAACGGCAATGGAACTCCGGTTGCCTTTGAATAGGCAGGCAATGAATGAGCCTTTGGAAACATCTTATGAAACCGAGCACTGTATTTAGATGTCTTGGTTTTTACACCCTTGTCCGTCTTGAAAGGACGGTATGCTTTTCTTGTTTTCCAAGAGAGCTTGGAACGAGCAGATACTTCTTTCTTTCGTTCCGCTGCTTTTCGTGTGGATAGTCCTTTGTAATATTTGAAAGGCCAATACATTGTTTTATACAAATCTTTTAGTTTGAAGTCAATGCTTTCCAAGATACTGGAAACAATTCTGATAATATCTCTCCAATCTTTTGAGCGTATTTACATATTTCACGTTGAGCATCTGGACTGGTTCTCAACTTGTAAAGACGAGCATAGGCTGCCAAACTGCCAGTCTCAATAAACTCTGTATACATTGATTGTGGAAGAACACATCGTGCGATTTCAGGAGCAACGTTCATCTTCAAAAGCAAGTTATAAGAATCAAGGGCAATATCTATACTTTTCTTGTACAACTCATAGGCTTCATATTTGAATTCAGTTGCAGTTTCCTTACTTCCCTGCTTCAACTTCGGGTCTCGTTCTCGGAAGTTATCCACCTCAGGAATCCAGCACTCTGGAACGTCCGATACATATCTACGTGACACCTCATTTCTAGAAAATCCAATCTGATGACGATACCATTCACGTGCTACAAAAATAGGAATACGAATTCGGAATTGAATTTGCGGATGAAAAAAAGGAGAGATGTGATCGTGTTTCGCAAGATAGGAAATCAACTTCTCATCAGAAGCATCCATTTCTGTATGGTTCTTCGCAAAACTTACACGAGCAGCATTTACAACCATAAGGTCATTGCCCATACAGTTCACCAACTCTACCGACATATTTAATCTATTCTATCTTCATCTTCTTAAGTGTGTAGCACCTCTTCTTATACAGACCATTTCTCTCCTGAAACTGACGACGAAACTGCGGGTCCACAATATCCAATATCAATGGATTGGTCTTTCTTGCTGATTTTTCCACTCGCAGAATACGGCCAATAATCTGGTCCACATCCGGTCTTGGTGTCGCCATCAAAAGCGTATTCAGGGTTGGGACGTCAAATCCTTCCTTGCACATTGCGTAGGTCGCAATCAATATACGCTTGGAAGCACAGAACGCCGCTCGTTTGTCAGCCGATACTGATTGAGATAGAATGGCTGCCTGTTCTTGCCACTTCGGTTCCAGCGTCGCCAAGATATCTTTTGTATGCTGGACTCTGTCGGTCAACACTAGCATCTGTCGGTGTTCGTCTTCGTCCATGATGTCGCTAATAATCTTGGACAGCCACTGAGTCCTGTCCACGCATTCCGTCAATTTATTTATCATCAAACTTGTGAACATGACACCCTGATTGTTGTAGATGATGGTATTGAACTCTTCGTCGTGATTCTCATATTCGTAGACCTCCACTTGAATATCGCTGTCTCGTGTATCTCCTGCTTCGGAAGCGTATAACATGGGTCCCAGAAACCAATGGGCTGCATACATCAATCCATCCTTGCGAGATGGAGTGGCAGAAAGACCGAGCATATATTTGGAGGTAACTTTTGGAAGGGCTTGAATGAATACCTCTGATGCGATATGATGACACTCATCCACAATCACAAATCCAAGTGGTTTGAAAACATCAATTGATAGTTCTTTCATTGAGATAGTTTGAAGCATCGCAATGATAATATCTCGGTCTTCCACTTCACATTTGTCGGCCTGTACTCTGCCTATTCTCGCATTCGGTAGAAATGTTTTGACGCGGTCTTCCCATTGGTCTCGCAGAAAGGTATTGTGAACGATGACAAGGGTCGGTAGCTTCAGTTGACTCGCGATATAGAGAGCACATACGGTTTTGCCACCACCCGTATGAAGAGAGATGATGCCGTCTTTGGGTTCAGGTTTCAGCATAGAGTTGACAACAGCTTCTTGTTGAGGACGCATAGACCCTGCGAATTTCCAATAGAAGTCATCTGTTTGAGCAATATTGCGTGTGGATTCTGTGGGCTCACCAAATGTAACTTTGCCAAAGTGTTTTGGGACATAAAGATAGTTTTCAGATTCTTTGAAAACAGGATATTTCGGAACTGGAGCGTATGCACCACGAAATACCTTGGGGACATAAGGCGATACGGTCAGCATTTTTTTAAGAGAATCAATATCTTTGATTTCCTTCTTATCCAAACGGTAACCATTCAGAGTTAACATTGCTTACTAATATTCTAATAGTTGTTTATTCGTTTTCATCATCAGCGTCTCCACAATACTCTTCACATTCATGTTGCTCGTTGAAGGTGACAACACCATCAATACAGGAAAGAATCATACTGTAGACAGTATTGAGAATATCTCGGTTCTTCATGCTCTCAAGAGAAATCATGACAGATGGATAGATGGAGCAATCCAACTGAATCTGTTCAAATGGGTCGGTATCGTTAGTCAATGAAACCAACAAGTTGGAAATGTACATATTCGCTTGGTCTCGGGTGAGCACAGTGGAATAGACCTTTTGAACGTCATTGGTAAGCCCAACAGTGTAACGATGAATAATTTTGAAATGATTGGATTCAGTTCTTTGAATTTGAACGATATCCTCATCGTCGTCTACTTTTGCGAAAGGAATGATGCGTAACGTAACAATATTCATTTGATTGTATGTATCGCAGTTCTTTTAAATGGGATCATTTGGATCATACATGTCAGGGAAATATGGATCTCTTCCTTCATTGATCGGTTCTGCTTCGTAATCACCGTAGTCACCATTATCAGCACCTGCTTCTGGTTCTATATCGTCTTGATCCTTATTCTGTCTTTCTAATCCTACACCCACATCGTCTCCTTCACGCTCTGGTGGCATATCTGCAAGATTTCTTTCTTCAAGAATATTCTCTTCCAATTCTTTCGCATAATCTTCACGATCTTTATTTACGATGATGTATGCTGCTCGTCCGATGTTTCCAATCTTAAGAAGTTCTTTGGTTGCCTCACGATCAATATCTGATTTCTTTCTCATAGCCTCTAAGAAAGCAACACGTTCTCTTGCACGTAATGTATTGGTATTTTTCTTATCGTCTTCCAGTTCTGTAAGCAGAATATAGAGAGAAACATCTGATTTATCAACAAGATCTTGTAACTTACGAATCTTTTGAGGATTCTGTTCTATTTCATTCAAAATCTTTAAGACGTATCCTCTTGTTATATTTTCTAGAAGGGCATCTCCTTGTTTAATATCCAAAGTATCCAGTTCTGGAAATGAAATTCTAAAAACTGATGCTAAATGATTTGCAAGTTGAATATTTCTTCTCCAATCCTCTTTGATTGGAAGTTTAATATCTTTTGAAACCTTGATGCTTAAATTTTTACGAATCTCAGAAGGATTTACAGGAGCAGGAACATCTCTTACAGATGAACTTGGTTGTAATAAAGGAGCATCGGTAGAAGGAACACGATCAAGAAGTTTAACCTCTACTTGACGATATCTAGGAGGTTTGCTAGTAGTCCAAAATGGTCTTCCAGAAGGACATTCTTCATAATTAGTAATAAGTGGAGCATTTGCAGGTGGTTGAGGAATAGCAGGAATAAGAGATTTAACAGTCTCTTCTATCACAGGAGCATTTGCACGAACTGCTTTTGCTTGAATAAGTGCATTCTTAAATACACTTCCAGTATCAAATTTTGGACTCAATAAAATTGAAATTGCAGTCAATATTTGTTTTCTCATCTCTGCTCGTTCATTCAATGTTGCACGAATGAATTCTGATGCGGCTCCTTTGAATGCGGTTGGAGATGCTTCAAATGTCTTTCTTAATGCCATCAACAAACTGTCAGCAATTGTGATTTCTCCTGGTTTGTCAGCATCTCTTGGATATCCATTCAACATCAACGGAGCACTGCCAAAACTACGACGAGGAACCAATACAGGAAGATGCATTTGAATAAGAATAGACAGTGCAGCCAATCCCATTGCACCCTTTACTTTCTTTTCACCTTTCACACCTGGTTTTATACCTGCTGTTAATGCTCTTAATTTGGTGAGAATAGCATTGATTTGATTGACATCCGGTAAGATCTGAATAACAGCCATTGTTAAAAAGAATGCATCTTCTGCTGGTTCTTTCAAATTAAAAAGAGAGACCAATCCACGAAGTCCAGAAGCAAACGTTGCAAGGTCATGCGTGCTTGGTGCCTTTTCTGCACTTGGCAATTCCTGTGCCCGAATAACACGAAATCCCTCTTCATTGAATTCATCCTGTTCTTGAAGATCACCTTCTACAATCTGTTCTCCACAATATTTGCATACACGAAATCCATCAACATATGCAGTCCAGGTATCCTGAAATCCTGTACGATCTTTATCAATTGCACCTCCAAGAAGTTCAAGAGTATGCTCGCATACAACAAATTGATCCTTGACAGTATCGCGATAAATATGGTTTGAAACAGGAGTGTCTTTTAGAAGAGTGTAAATATCATTCAGTTTATCATCGTTGAAGCGTTTTTCATCTGCAAGAATGGCATAGACTTCTTTGTGTAGTTTTGAGTCTTCCTGGAATTCTGTTTTCTGTTCTGGTATTTGTTTGATTTGTGGAACATTGAACTGATACTTGGATAATTCAATTAAATACTGTTTCAAAATCTGTTCTCCTGTTTTATCCTCCCAAGTAATACGATTCTTATATCCAATCTGCTTGCGTTCCTGCAATATGGTTTCCAGTGGAATACATGTTTTATTACGATAAAGACCACGAAGTTTGAATTCATTGAATGAGATATTCTCCAATTCACATTCTAACGGTGTTGATTTTGGAAGGTTCTCTTCCGATATTCCGATACTTGTGATTGCTTGATTTACTATTCCAACATCTCCTGCAACAGATAACAGCATTTTAGCAACAAGATTTCCTCCATCAATTTGATTCATCAACCAATTACGAGGAGATAATGCAGGATAGTATTTAGTTTTGTAGGTCTGAGTCAGTTCTTTGGGTGGCTCAAATTCTTTCACAGATGGATAAGGCAACTCTGCTGGTTTAGGGAAACTGGTTATCGCTTCAACCTGTGGAAAGCGCATTTTCCAAGAACTCCAAGGAATATCTGCCAAGGTAACATCATATATTTTCAAATACTTCATTCCTTCTCCATAAGGATCACGAATATTTGCAGGAAGAGCATGTGTTATAATTGCATCCAAAGATGGAACAATATCTGAAAGAGGAGCATTCGTGCTCACAAAGACCTCTTTGTTATCTTTTAAGAATGGATGGTCTGGAAGAGGATTGGGTATTTCAAGTGGTCTTGCTTCTGCAAAATATCCTTTGATTTGAATCTGATCGGAAGTGCCTTCTATTGGAAGATCTACAATATCAAATCTTCCATCCTCGTGTTTATTCTTACGAGTCATGACATAGTTGGGTAATCCGATGATTGGGTTCTTTCCCTCTTCATCCACAAATTTGGTAGGAGTCAAAATTGGATAAGTGGCATCGCCAGAAGAAAGATAAGGGTTTGGCAAGGCGGCGAGCATACGAGGATAGAATCCAGGAGCTTCGGATACAAAAAGAGGATACCAATCATCTGCAAAGGAATATGGATTAAGTTTATCTGATTGATAGACTGGATGAATCCACGAAATGTTCTTACCATACGACGGTTCGCGAATAGCATAGGTGTCTTCCTCCGGAACAATAAATTGGTCGTATAACTTTTGAATCTTATCAACCTCTTCCTTTATCTGTTTAATCTTGAATGAACTTACTCTTCCCTGCCTCGGAATAAACTTATCAAATGCATCATTGACCTGTTCGTCAATGGTAAAAAAGCGGATATTTTCAGGCCTGACGATAGTTTCATCAAACTTAAACTCTTCCAAGACTTGAAAGTCTTTAAGTTCAAAATTCAGGACGTTTTCTTCGTCTGTCATTATACGTTCTTGAGAATGCTTTCACAAAGGACGACCGCTTGTTCCTTGAATCTTGTAAGAACAGCACCCGGCTCCACGGACTTTGTTGTCTGAAATCTTAATACCATTTTTGGTAGTAGGGGATGAGGAATGTTGTATGAAACATATTCCACAAGACCACCTTCATAAATTAACGACTGTGCAAGATATCCAATCGTATGCCCTTCAATTTCGCTTTCAATACTGAACCAACTGTTCTCATGACGAAGAATATTGCTCTTCACATACTCCTCTACCTTCTCTTTCAAAATATTGGCTGCAATACGCAAGATCTCAGTTGCCTTTACTACACCGATACTTTCAATTGAGAAATCAAACCAATTTGGTCTTCCCTTTTCATCTACTGAGAAATGTCTCTGCTTTTCGTAATTATCAAAGACCGCACCTATTCCACCCTTGTTGATATAGGTCTCTTTCGCATCTTTAAGAACATCTTGGTTGATATGATTTTTGAAAGTAGATACACATACCTGCGAACCTTGACCCAGTCCAATTGTTGCACGGAAATGAATAATCTCACCAGGCTTCAATGTCATGAATACTAAATCTGTTCCGAGATCACGATCTTTAAGAATAACATCGTTGCGAGGACCAGAGACTACAATATCTTTCGTTGTGATCTCGCGAGGAGCATCTACTGGTGCAATCACTCGCAACTCCAGTTTTGTATCACGAATAACATCCTGTTCTGTCGGTAGAACATTGATTGGCAACATCTCAATACGATGGCGTAACATTTCATGAATGAGAGAAGAGGTATTGTCAAGGATTTCTACATTGGTGACAACCACAGTTGGAATTTCAGAAAGAATAATACGGCGGAGAGCATTGACAAAGGAAACTGGGACATCTTTCAATTCAAAATCCACACGATATCCATTTAAACTTTTAGTTAGGTTCTCCATATTACTTATATATTCTGTTCGTTAATGTCTATTCGTTTTTTTCGCCGAAAATCCCAATGAATAACCAGCCGATCCTGTTCTTCAGTTCAAGATGTTCTCATAGCAAGCAGATTATTGATACGCTCAGTACTCTCAATAAGCAGGACTTGTTCCGGATGTTCTCCATTGATGGAAAGAGGCGCGAAGAACTACCCCCATTCCTCAAGAGCGTGCCTACTCTCTATGTTCCTGAAACCAAGGATATCTACACTGGCAAAGACATCTATGGGTATATTGCCAAACCAGTTGTGTCTCGTCGCGAGATACCTACCAATGCTCCTACTTCAGGACAAGGTGCTCCGGTTGCTAACAACAAGGATTACCAAGCTTGGTCTTTCTCTGGTTCAGGTTCTTTAACAGAAGGATATTCCAGTTGGGATTCTCCAGGCAATTTCGCAGTGGACGACCAACTCCAATATTCTTACCTGAACGGACCTGTTGCAACTCCTCCTGCAAAACCAGAACCTCAAACAAAGCAGAGTTATGATGGAGACAAAGCAGGTAGAAATGATGACATAAAAAAGAGGTTAGAGGAGTTACAGAAACAGAGAGACGCAGAGTTTAAAGGTATCTCTCGCCAATAAATTAAATGTCCAAAAAGGTATTGATTGATGCTTTCTACAACCAATTTCATGATTTTTTAGAACAGCTTGAAAAAGTTATGCCAGAGGACACTGATTTTCCAACCTATATGATGGGACTTAAAATGATGAGAACCGGAAACCCAATGTATCTTGTTCGTGAATTCATCGCACAAACAAAACCCTTTGAAGCTTCCATCAAAAGCAGAGATGAAAAGTTCTTCTTGGACTATACCTTTGATGAGTTTGCGAATAACGATTGGCTCATTCAAATGATAAATAAAATCAAAGGTCTCTGGAAAGGCTTTTCCGATAATAACAAAAAATGTGTCTGGGACTACACTAATCTGCTTCTGACGATTGGACAGAAGTGTAGTGACTAATCGCTTCTGTAAGTGTTCTGGTTAGTTCTGCTGTGAATGTGCGTTCCATCATTTCTTGTGAGAGTTCGTATGGCAATATAATTGCTCCACATGTTCTCGCAGGAAAGATATCGTATGTATCTTTGAATTTCTCATACATGATGTTAGTTGTAGTGTTAACTTTTATAAACATATAGTCTATGCCTTTTCTGGCAATATCCATGAGCTTTTCCAAAATATTGAAATCATTATTTGGATAATTATCAGTTATGTCATTGTCGTGGAACTCTTCACCATGAGGAGGAGCATCTGCGATATGAACGAGTGTTCTTATATCTGCTGAACTCCAGTCCAGTTTGAGAACCTTTTCAAATCCACCTGCTACATCTTCGCAGATATCAAGTCCTCCTTCCGGTTCAACATTTCCAAGCTGTTCTAGAAATAGAGTAATATTTGAAGTAAACGGAATAGTGAAGAAAGGAACCTTCTCTCCAATATCACGATAACCGACAAATCCTAATTGAATAGGACTAGCATTTGTCTGTTCAATAATTGTTCGTATTTGCTTTTTTGCTGAAACAATGTATGGACCCATTGATGATGTGCAGTCCATCAAGAAACATAATTTTATACTTGGCATTTAACTCACTCTGGTTTGATGTCATTTATTCCGTTTTCTTCAAACCCATACAAGTCCTGCGGTTTCAAACTTATCAATTCCTCTAATGCTTTCATCGGTTCCGTAAAATTACGGAAGAGGATTTGATTAACCTCGGCAGGACTCCATTTGTAGTCCAGAGTCTCATCTGTTGGAAGGTCTATTTGTTTATCGTAAAAGGACTCCATCATTTCGTGCATCACTTCACGATTGCATTTCTTGAACTTGACAATCATATCAATACGACCTGGTCTAATCAATGCTTTGTCAATTCGTTCTGGAAAGTTGGTGGTGATAATCAGAATACGTCCATTGGATTCCAGTGTGCCATCCAGCAGGTTCAGCAAGAAGGATAAATCAATCGTCTCTTTCTCATCCTTCTTTTCATTCATTCTATCCGTAAAGATATCGCCTGATTTCTGCTCCGGTTCTTGACTGGTCGTTGGCTTCTTCCACTCTCGTCTGAGAACAGTATCACCCATCGCATCAATGTCCTCAATCACATACAGGCGTTCATTCACAGGAATGGTGTATTTTTCTGTACTGATTCCATTGAATACATGGATTTCATCATTGAAGAAAAGATGTTGCAATTGTTGTTTGGTCTTGATTTCAGAGAGTTGGACGTTGATTATATGACGACGGGCTTCGTTGGCGATGGCTTTGACAGTAGAGGTTTTGCCAGTTCCTGGAGTTCCGTGGAACATGAAACCGAGGGTGTACGGAATACCCTTTTTATCATACCAATCACGTCGTTCCAAAAAGAAACTAGTTCTTCCCTCCACATGCTCTCTTTCTTCAAAGAAGACATTTTTAAACGTACGATTGGTTGTGAACTTAGATTTGGTATAGAGCAGATGACTTGTGGGAAGAGGATTTTGTGTGCTAGCCTTTGACTTGACGGAAACCATCTGGTCAAAGAAGTACTTGCTCGTTCCTAACTTGTTGGCCATTCGTCGTTCGTAGTCGGTATTACAGGTATCCACAAAGTTCTGAAGATGTTGAACATCATGGTCGTAGCAGAAGAGTTTGAATTTGATTATTTCAAGATTACCATCACTTGACATCTTCAGTTCTTGTAGCTCAAAGAATACATCCGTATCAATGCCGATGGCATCAAACTCGTTCGGGAGATAATCATAGTTTATGACGGACAACAGATTTCGCATGGAAGGAAGAGTGGTCACGTAATGAATAACCGCATCCATACGATTGGAATACAATGTTCCTGCTTGTTGAGCACTCCGAGTATTTGATTGAGAGGTCATAGATGCCTTCTCAAATACGATAGAAGCCCTAATACTCTTGAGAATAGGCGGTACATTTATGTTAAGTGAATTTGTTTGTTTTCGTCTGCGACAGCAAGATAGGTTGGTCAAAATATTGTACCATTGTGGAAATGTTCGGACACCGATTTCAAACATATTAAGAGTGATGAGATTCAATAAAGGATTGTTCACTTTTCCCACCTGAAGAAGCATCTGCGTCTTTAGGAGGTCATTCATGGATGATGCCATTTATTGATAGAAGTTTTTAGGATGTAAATGTCATACATTTGTCCAGAGTTGCCACATTGGTATTCACTGGCTTGGTTCGTCGCAATCTCAATTCCTTGGAAGCCTTTTCTACCGTCTCCTGCGAAAGAGCAACAAATTTCTTCACATCCCGAATAGGTCCCTGTGTATTCATTGTTGGAACATGAAGACGAATGGGTGGCATCTGAACAGTTACCATATCCTCGCTGTTTGATATGAATTCACGGAACTGTTCAATATCAAGTGGTCCTCCAAATAACCGAAGCATATGACGATGAGGAGCAGGAGTGATCTCCTTATTCACATACAACTTGCGATACAAATCACATAATAATGCATGTCTATTCCAACGAGTAATATCAGGCAGACTCACATCATTATACAGATATGCCAGAGTACATTCCGGAGAACAGAAATTACCTTCGCCACAATACATATTTTCATAGGCATCGTAAGAAACTGGTAATACACAAGGCTTCCATCCAAATGGATGACAGCACCAGAAACATGCAGTATTGGAAGAGTAAGAAGGGCTTTTTGTTCTTGACAAAATCTCCTTCAAAGTCTCAGTATTGAACCTTTGAGAAGCATGAGACACTTCTACGTTGGATAAGATATCCGAATAGTTCGTAGAAACCTCTGCTGCTACAGGTTCATTTTCCTCTACTGGAAACCGAAAACTAAAAATAACCGGTGCTTCCGGAAGCGATTTCTTTGATAGCATTATTTATTATTTCAAGTCCGCATCAGTGAAAGCCCCAGAAAACGAATAATTTACATGCAGGGTAGGTGGTAGGTATTATGGACTTGAAAACAGCTTATCGTAAACAAACACATAGAGAGCATATTCTCTCTCTGCCCGATACTTATATCGGTAGCATTGAGACTGCAAATGAAGAGGTTATTCTACAAGATTTCAAACAACACACTATTCCAGTTAATCCAGGCTTCTACAAATTGATTGATGAATTACTCGTGAATGCTCACGACCATGTGATTCGTATGAGACAACGAAAGACAGAACTTGTCAAACACATTGAGATTGAATGCAAACCAGACTATTTCAGCATTGAAAATGATGGCAAAAGCATTGATGTTGCCAAGCACCCAGATCACGACATGTACATTCCACAACTCATTTTCGGAGAACTCTTGACATCCACCAACTACGACAAAGAGGAAAAGAAACTAGTTGGTGGCAAAAATGGGTATGGTGTCAAACTGGTGAATATCTTCGGCAAACAACTTGATATTGATATTGTAGACAATGAACGTGCACTATCCTACAAGCAAACATTCAGCGACAACATGACCAAGGTATCTACTCCCGTCATTAAGGCATCCAAGAGCAAGCCACACGTCAAACTCACTTGGCGTCCGGACTTTGCACGATTTGGTTATACCGAGATTCCAGAACCGATGTTGAACCTGATTCAACGAAGAGTATGGGACTTGGCAATGACCGTTGGCAAAGAGGTCAAGGTCACTTGGAATGGAGAGCTGGTAAAATGTAGAACACTACAGGATTATGCGAAGGCCTATGAATGCGACCCCGTGATATTTGAAGCACCCAACGACCGATGGCAAATCGCTGTCACACAAACACCGACCGACAAGTTCTTCCATATGTCATTCGTGAATGGCATCTGGACATCCAAAGGAGGAACACATGTAGATGCAGTCGCATCGCAAGTCGTGGGACATATCGTAGAGTATCTAGAAACCAAAAAGAAAGTGAAGGTCAAGCCAGCATTGGTAAGAGACCATCTTGGACTCTTCATCGTATCGCTGATTGAAAATCCAAGCTTCACTTCTCAAACCAAAGAAACATTGACAACCAAGGCATCTGCATTCGGCTCCTCTCACAAGATGAGTGACGATACTCTCAAGAAGATTATCAGTAAACTTGGAATCGTGGAAAAGATATTGGAGGCCCAGTCCATCAAGGATGCGAAGGACAACTCCAAGACCGATGGAAAGAAACAGTCTCGTATCACAGGCATTCCTAAGCTTGATGATGCGGTCTATGCAGGAACAGCACAGAGTTCCAAATGTACGCTGATTCTGACGGAAGGAGATTCGGCTAAGGCGATGGCTCTCTCGGGCTTGTCGCAAGAACAACGTAAGTTCTTCGGAGTCTATCCTCTCAAGGGTAAGATTCTGAATGTGAAGGATACGTCGGATTCCAAGGTGGAACAGACCAAGGAAATCGCAGAACTCAAGAAGATTATTGGGTTGGTGTCCGGCAAGAAATATGCGGACACTTCCTCTCTGCGATATGGTTCAATTATGATTATGACCGACCAGGATTATGATGGGTCTCACATTCGTGGATTGCTTATCAATCTATTCCACGAACTCTGGCACGAACTGATTAAGATCCCCGGGTTCCTGAGTTATATGGCGACTCCCATCGTCAAAGCAAACAAAGGAAAAGAGACCAAAGTGTTCTATTCTCAATACGAATACGAACAGTGGCGAAAGACACCTGCCTCTCAGGGATACAAGGTGAAGTATTACAAGGGATTGGGTACATCTACACGAGATGAGGCCAAGGAGTATTTCACACACGTCAATGCTGTGAAATTTGATTACGCAGAGGATGCGGATGTCTGTATTGATTTGGCATTCAACAAAGGCAGGGCAGATGACCGAAAGGAATGGCTCAAAGCCTATGACAAATCTGCTTTGATTCCAGCAGGAAACAAATTACCGTATGCGGATTTCATTCACAAGGACTTGATTCACTTCTCGTATTACAACTTGGAGCGTTCTATTCCGAATGTGATGGATGGTCTTAAAACATCGCAGCGCAAAATTCTGTATGCTGCGTTCAAGAGAAATCTTACACAGGAAATTCGTGTAGCTCAATTCGCAGGATATGTATCCGAACATACTGGATACCATCACGGTGAAGCGTCACTCAATGAGACCATCATTGGTATGGCTCAGGACTTTGTGGGTTCTAACAATATCAATTGGCTTGTGCCACAGGGACAATTTGGAACTCGGTTACAGGGTGGTAAGGATGCGGCATCTCCAAGATATATTCATACCTATCTCCAGCCAAAAATTCGCAAACTGGTTCCAACAGAGGATTTCAGTGTATTGAATTATCGTGACGATGATGGATTGCTTGTAGAACCGGAATGGTATGCTCCGGTATTGCCGATGTTATTGGTGAATGGGTCTCGTGGCATCGGTACTGGGTATTCTACCTATGTACCACCCTGTAATCCTGCGGTCATCAAGAAGATGTTACAAGATTGGTTGAAGGGAGACAAAGAGGCATTGAATACTCCATTGACTCCCTATTTCCAGGGGTTCAAGGGAACGATTACAGGAGAGGTGGTAAGCGGTCTCTATCGCAAGGAGAAGGATGCGTTCGTGGTGATGGAATTGCCTGCGGGAACTTGGACTGCGGATTATCGTGAGTGGTTGGAGAAGATGTTGGTGGAAGGCAAGGTCAAGGATTTCACCGATATCTCCACGGATACAGAAGTGAATATTCGTATCACAGGAATAACAGAAGAATTGTTGGTGAAGTCATTGACCGACAAGGTTAAGACAACCAACATGCATGCCTTCAATGCGAAGGGTATTATCACAAAGTATGATACTCTCAATGATATCCTGCGAGAGTATGCGGGTGTGCGATTGGAATTGTATGAGAAGAGACGATTACATCAAATCAAGGAAATGAAGGAAGAGTTGCCGTTCCACGAGAATATTGTACGATTCATCAAATCTCAATGTGAAGAGAAACCAGTTCCTGATTTGAAAAGAAAGCCAATGGCAGAGTGTGTGGAGTTATTGGAGAAGAATAAGTATGACCGTATCAACGGAGATTACAATTATATTATGAAATTGCCAGTGTCATCGTTCACGGCAGAGAATATTGAGAAACATGAGAAGGATATGATGGCTTTGAGAAAGAGTATTCATGCGCTTGAAAACAAGAATGCGAATGAGTTATGGCTTAATGACTTACAATGTCTATAAAGAACAATGAGTGACTACCTTAAATTGTTGGTACAGAGTGATGTATCAGCAAGACAGAAGTTTGACTTTGATCCGCGAGTAGCATTTGGAAGCAATTTTGCTCACAAGAACATTGAACCTTTTTCAAATGGTAGTAGTCCAAATACCACTGCCGTAGACCCTGCGTTGTATACCAATGTACCAACAGGTTCGCATTCGGATGAGAATATAGTTCAGGCAACACCAACCACACATGCTGTAAAACGGTATGTAGTGATGGACACTTCTCAACGAGATTGGATCAAGCAGCCCAATCCATTCAGCAATCTTCTTTTTGCATTTGGAAAGCAGAGCGAACCGTCTTCCAATCCTCCGGTCTATGAGAATAACCCATTTGTTCCAACCTTTGCAGTAGAGCAGTCTAATCTACCAATGCCTATTCCAGGTATTCCAAACGTCCAAGGATGGACTCTTGCTTCCACTCCTTCCAATATCAAGTATCCTCCTTACAACTCTTCTCTTGCAAAAGGGAACTTTATAGCATACGATACTGGATATACCATTACTGCATCTGGTTCAGGGTTTGAGAGTGTCTTCACACCCTGCAATGTAACTGCGATTCGGCTTGTGCGTGCTGTTCTTCCTCAGCGTCAATTTTTAAGCTTGCCGATTGTCCCAACGGTAGCAGATGCAGGAGATGCTGCGATCTCTTCTTTTATTCAGTCTAATATTGCTGACAAACCATACTCTACTTTTTCTACCTATCCATATTTGCTATTCTATATCAACGAATACTACGGTCAGTATGTTGGAGGAAATGAACCGATTCGTAGATCATTTTCTGTAATGACACAAAAACAAAGAACACAGACCAATTTCCAGACAACGGTTGGAGTTCAGCAATACGATTATGAGCCATGGGGATCGGAGGCCTTGCACTTACAAAGTCCTATCACCAATTTACAGAAACTTGCATTAACTGTCACCGATCCAGTTGGTAATGTTTTTTCACAGAATGATACTCTTTCTATTTCCTTGATTCAGGCAACCCCTACTGGAATGTATCTCAAGTGTTTCACCAGTTCGTTTCAATATTTCAATGGCAATGATCTTCGTGTAGGTGATCGTGTCCTATTCTATTCCAATACGATCAACGAGATTTTGAAGTCACCTATTCTTGCTGCCATGAATCCGGAGAAAAAGTTATTTGTTACCAATCTGTTAAGCAATACATTTCCGGTATTAGAATTGTTGGACTATGTTCCAGATTCTAATGGTATATATAATCCACGTGCTTCCAATCAGCAGCGAACTACTCCCTATCTCGCATCCTATAATGGTTTCTTGATTCCTAATTTTGTTACCGTGGATGTGGGTGGAAATGTGAACGTCCAGTATCCAAATTCTATTGATCCAATTACCAGCAATGTGCTTGAAATAAGCACCTTTGTATCATCAAATTTACCACTTATGAATACAACTCTTCAGCCCGTATACACCTTGGAATTGGATATTCAGCAGCCCGATACAAGCAAGATTGGCGGTTCTATTGTCTTGTAAAGATACAAATGTCGCGAATCGCAGACTATATTACGAAAACGCTGGCAGATTTTTACACAGGAACTGCCATTCAAAATGTATCCAAGCACACTGGTCGTCTTCCTCTTAGCGAAGAAGAGGAGAATAAACCTGTTCCGAAAGCCCATCTTTTTGTAGATGAACCTTCTATGGCTTCTGAACGTGTCGCCGAACGTGTCTTCTATCGTCACGAGGATACTCCCTTGAATACTCTCTTCTTCAGTCAGTCCAATATTGACGCTCTTCAAAACCAGATTCGTCAAGCAGTTCAAGAGATGAGCGGTGATAAGAATTACATCATTGACCGACAGAACGATGAAGATTTGGTAACAATTATGAGAAGCTACTATCTTCAATATGCTGACAACTCAAAGTCCAATGTTGGAGAACAGATTGCGCAACTCAATGCTCGTGTGGTGAATTACTGTGCCAATAACATTATGGTTGAGATTGAGGCATACAAGTACTACCGCAAGGATATTATGGATTTCCCACCCCCAATTGCCAATCCTATCAGTTCTACTATTTACGGCACTCGCACTGGAGAACTTAGGTCATTTTTTTGATGCTTTTTGGTAAGCAAATGTTTTTGTTCCGATGATTTAGAATTGAATTTTATAAAGCAAACATCACATTTTAATTCTATTTTTGGTTGAGGATTTAATTTATTCAAATGTTTTTTGGTCTGTAAATGACGTTCTTTATCAATTCTTGATAAGAACTCCATTTGACAAACATCGCAATTTAAAGGAGTTCTCAATGAAGGGTCTTCCTTTTTCTTATGTTTTTTTGTTTTGATATGTCTATCATATGTTGATTTATTCATACATTGTGTTTCACAAATGTTACAATAAAAAGGGTTATTAGGAGCTTCTAGTTTTTCTTTATGACGTATTCCATTAATATGAGCATTCCAGGTGCTATTAAAATAAAACTGCCGGTCGCAAGTTTTACAATAAAATGCATTTAATGTTTCCATTCTTTTCTTATGGTAAGGAGATTTTAAATGCCTTAATATTTCAACAGTAGAATAGTAGTTGTGGTATTTATCACATACATTACAAATAAATCTTCTTTCATTTGTATATTTTGTTGTAAAGGAAGAAACATAATCAGGAAATTCCATTTATTATTAAATTAATATATTTTTTTCAAAAAACTAATTTTTAACATTATTTTAATAATGGACTATTTCATCAATCCTCCTTCGTTGCAAAAATACTTAGAATGAGTTGTCATAGACTAGTTAAAAATAACCATTGTCCAATTTTTGTTGAAATCTAGGTTTTTGTAAAAAATATATGGTGGCGGCAACTTTCACATACCCTGCTTCAAGAAAACAATGCCCTGCTCGCTGTGTAAAGAAGAAGACCATAAAACTAGCCGATGTCCTGAACTATCAGATGAGCGTCGTCAATCTACGTTTGAACCAAATAAAGAGCAACGACACGACGACGGTGGTGAAGAAGAAAGTCTAATATTGAAATATTGTAATGGTTCCAAGAAAAGTCAAGTCCCTCTATGAGACCGCATTGACAAATCTGTCTGAATGTGGAGAAGATGAGACGTTGTGTGTTCATACAAGTGAAGTGTTTGTTCAGGGTCTAAAAACGACTCCAACCACTCCTGATATTCCGACCGACGAAGTGCCGGTCATTCATTTCACTCTGCTATTTCGTGCAAAAGGCGCTATCATAAGCCATGCCTTTGTGGTTGCAAAAGAGAACAATAAATACTATTTGGTAGACAGCTGGGAAGGTATTCATCCTTTTCTGATGCGAGAGATACCGATATCCTGGTTCTCGGATTTCAAAGCACTGGCGACAGAAATGTCACAGGGTCATTTGCGACACGATTCTTTTGTAAAGGTCTTCGGTACGTGGGAAGAGGAAAAAGCGAAACTAAAGGCAAATGGGTATTTTGTTAACGACTATCCTAGAGACAACGATTTTCCGCAGGTGATTAAGTTTAGTGTTAAACGAACAGGATACACTGATTAACTCGTTTCAAACTTATATCTATAGTCTGTCTGTGAAACAATGTTGATTCAATTTGGTGACCGAATCTATCTTCAACTCAAAACACAGTGGTTTATATGGGAACCTGCTTGGGAACTTTATAGACCAATCGCCGGCCTTGTTTGGAATGGTGAAAAACACGAAATAGACGATACTGAATACTGCAAGGATCCTACGTCTGAACTCTATGGATTCGGTTCAGAAAAGATGAAAGAACTCTGCGAAGTATTGACTGAAAAGTTCCCAAGAGAAAATGCACTAAAGACAACCTCCTTTCCAATCGGGAATGCAACTTGGTTTCGGGATAGAATGGCATCTGTAACCATATGCACACCCAAGGATATCGGTTCTTGGAAAAAGATGATATCCAATTCAAAAGCCCGAACTTGTAAAAACTTAACGCGTAATAGATTTACTAGACGCAAACTTGTTCTATCATAATGCGAGTCAACATCATTGGAAATCTCTCAAAGAGAACCGGAGTATCGCAAGATATGCAAATCATTCACGGAATGATAGCCCATGTAATCGGGAAGGAGACGACTATTCGTCACGTTCCCCATTTCTTTCCTCAATGTGAAGAGGCTGAGGTTAACTTTTTTATTGAGGTAATCAATCCTGCTCTGTTTCCTTACGCGAGCAAGAATATTTGGATTCCAAATCCTGAATGGACTTACAAAACTTGGGAACCGTATGCGAAGATGGTAGACGAGATTTGGGTAAAGACCAAAGAGGCTGTCAATATCTTTTCAGAATGGAACTGCCGTGTAAGGCTGGTCGGCTGGACTTCTATTGATAAGGTATTTGAGGAGAAGAAGAATTATCACAAAGCGGTTGTGCCTTCTGGAAAGAACATCTGGCGAAATCCAAAGCCTATCGTTCAGGCCTATATGAAAATACAGGCACTGAATCCTGGATTGTATAATCGTCTTCCTTTTCTCAACATTGTTTGGCACAACGAGTTTCCAGAGATTCCAGAGACAGTGTCGGGAAAGATAAAGGTATTGAAAGAGGTTCTTTCAGAAAAAGATTATGATGATTTGCTTCACGAATGTGGGTTAGTTATTTGTATGTCAGCAGCAGAGGGATACGGCCACGCTGTCAATGAGGCTCTTTCTGCAGGATGTATTCCTATTCTGTCTCCTATTGAGCCATTTCTTGAAATGACCAACAAGGCAATCTGGGTATCCAATAAAAAAGTTACACCACATCCTCAGTGTTTAGGAGTGCTAGAAGACATTGATATTGATTCGTTGGTAGAAGCCCTGCGATTCTATGTGGAGGATATTGAATTCAAACAGAAGAAAGATACCAGCAAGGCTGTCCGAGAAGAATACGAGACTCGTCATCAACTCTTTGTGAAAGAAATCACCGATGCCTTGACAGAGCTTTTCAAGGATATTCCAATTCGTTCACTGGAATCTGCTATTCCAAAAGAAGAGGACTTACCGAATGTATCTATTCTAACTATTACACGAGACCGCAGACCATTCATTCCTCTTGCGAAGTATAACTTCATAGCCCAGACCTATCCACAAGAAAAGTTGGAATGGATTATTGTAGATGATGGCAAGGACCAGATTAAGGACTTGATTTCAGATTTGCCAAATATCAAATATGTTCTGGTAGACGAACCTCTTACAATTGGAGAGAAACGCAATCTTGGAGTGAGTGTGGCAGCCTATGATATTATTGTGATGATGGACGATGATGATGTCTATCCGAATAATAGTATTCTTTCACGAGTGGCACATATGTTGGCCGAACCCAAGAAAGAGTGTCTATTTTCAACCACAATTCCCTGCTATGAGATTCACGAGAGCAAATCATTTATGAATGTGCCTCCAATGACTCTTCCGATGAGCGAACGAGTATCCGAAGCAACGCTGTGTTTTACAAAGAAATTCTGGGAAGCAGGTAAGTTTCCAGATAAGCAAATTGGAGAAGGCGATGGATTTGTGAAAGGACGTGAAAGTCAATGCAGAGAACTGTCACCGCAGGATGTGATAGTTAGTTTGGTTCATAAGAAGAATACATCCTCACGAAAACCACCTGCGATGGAAGAACCGAATGGATCTCATTATGGTTTTTCAGATGAATTGTTTACTTTGATTTCGGAAATCGGCCAGTCACTTTAAGGTAAATTATTAAAAACACTTAATGCCAGTTATAAGATACGAAACCGCACCACTTGAATTTATCTGGTATGGTTACTTATCCTCCTGTAGAGTCTACGGAAATATAATAAGATTTGTTCTTGAATATCTTGAGAATACATCTGACTATTATTATCTTGCTGCTCCATGCTGTGATGGAGTTGTTTCAGAACCGCATCCAAGAAATCTAACAGTTGGAGAAGTTGCAAATGAATACTACAAAGATCAAGCAAGGAATTCTTTTAAAACATCTAAGCTTATTTTTACATGTCTTTCCACTCGTAATTACTATGCTCCTGAAATAGTCCTTCTTCCTCTGGATGATAACAGTTTCAAATACGGTGTCTATGAACAATTAGAAAAGCAGGTTACTTTTATTTCTTGGGAACAGAAGAAGCCGATTGCATTTTGGAGAGGAAGTGGTTCTGGATTTCCTCAACCAAATATTCGGGGACACACAGTGTTATCTCTTAGAAATAATCCAAATTCTGATGTTAAATTTATTAAAGATGCTAAAATAGAGGAACTTCCAGACGAAGAACTCTACTCTGATAGAGTGCATATTCAAGAATTTTTGAAATACAAGTATCTTTTGATAATTGATGGTACTGTAATATCGTCCTCTTTACAATGGACGTTTGCTTCAGGATCTGTACCAGTTTTGATAACACATCCCGGAAACAATTGGTGGTTTAAGAAATACTTAGTTCCTATGATTCACTATGTTCCAATCGCCTATGATTTGTCGGATTTAGAATCACAGATACAATGGCTGATTGATAATGATGATAAAGCACGAGAGATAGCGGAAAATGCTGTAAAGTTCTCAAAAGAGTATCTTAGTGCTGAAGCTCAACAGAAGTACTTAGCGGAAGAGCTTAATAGAGGAATCCACGTCTAGACTTCTTGGACTTCTTGGATTTCTTGGATTTCTTGGACTTGCGTCGTCGTCCACCTTCCTCTTCCATGACTGGAGCTTCTTGGGCGACAACTGGGGCGATTTCATCGGCACCACCGACGACTTGCTCAAGTTCCTCACCACCGAACTTCTTAAGAGCCTTCAACGCCTTCTTGGTCATCTTTCGGCCCTTCTTGGACATCTTGCGGGACTTGCGTCTTCGTCCACCATCAGTTCCGTAAGGAAGAGGAGAGAGGAGGACACCACCCTTCATTGGGATGGCTGCGGCGGCTGCACCGGTTTTAGAAACAACTGTAGGAACTGGGGTTGCTGCTGAGGACATTTCTATTTATGATAATCAACACAGAAAAATCTTACGCGCTACAAGTGACACATGAGGGGGGCTCCACTGTGAATTGTTGAGCCTTGGCGGCTGCCTTTGTACGCAAATAATAACATCCAGTTTTCAGTCCCTTCTTCCATGCATAGAAATGCATACTGGAAATCTTGGAATAACTAGGCTCGGCGACGAACAGGTTGAGTGATTGCGATTGGCAAATAAACGGTGCTCTATCCCTTGCTAAATTGATAATTGTCTTCATTGGAATCTCCCACGAGGTCTTATATAACTCCCGTAACTCAGCAGGTATTTCTACAATGTTCTGAATGCTGCCATTATTGGCTATGATTTGTGTTCGGACATCCGAATTCCACAATCCATTCTTAACCAAGTCCTCTACCAAATATTTATTGACCACCATGAAATCACCTGCGAGAACACGGCGAGAATACAGATTAGAAGTGAACGGCTCAAAACATTCATTGTTACCTAGAATTTGAGAAGTAGATGCGGTTGGCATTGGTGCGACCAACAAGGAATTGCGCACACCAAATTTGACTATTTCTCGTAATCCATTCCAGTCTAAATAAGGTGTTTGTGTTGGATTCTCATTCCACAAATCACATTGTAACTTACCCTTGGATATAGGTGATCCTACAAATGTCTGATACGATTCGGCATCAATAAATCCATTATGCATTTGCTGTCCCAACTCACGAGCACGGTTGGCACTTTCTAGCATGGATGCATAGTAGATATTCTCAAAGATTTCACGATTGAGATTGGCTGCTTTTTCTGACGTCCAAGGAATACGCATCAAAGCGAATACATCTGCCAATCCTTGAATACCGATACCAATAGGACGATGTCTTAAATTAGAATTCTTACACTTCTCAGTTGGATAGAAGTTCTTATCAATGACAATGTCCAGATTGCGAGTGAGAATAGATGTGTACTTTCGCAGGAGTTCAAAGTCAAAGACACCATTCTTCACGAATCTAGGAAGAGCCAACGAACCCAGATTACATACTGCGGTTTCATCCTTGGAAGTGTACTCAATAATCTCCGTACAAAGATTACTTGATTTGATGGTGCCTAAGTTCTGCTGATTGCTCTTGGCATTGGCAGCATCCTTGTAAAGCAGGTAAGGTGTGCCTGTCTGAATTTGAGCGTCCAAAATCAATTGCCAAATCTTCTTCGCAGGAACCTGTTTCATATATCTGCCCTCTTTTTCGTAGGATGTATAGAGTTCTACAAACTTATCTCCCCAAACATCTGCCAGTCCAGGACATTGGTCGGGTGACATCAACGACCACATTTCATCTGCTTCCACTCGTCTCATAAATTCATCTGAAATCCAAAGGGCATAGAAAA
>Ga0208389_1000331_pt1 | contig 25567 bp, 27 predicted proteins | sample CryBogCBH12Aug09_FD_184625 | JGI IMG/M metagenome (GOLD analysis project Ga0208389, IMG submission 184625) | Freshwater microbial communities from Crystal Bog, Wisconsin, USA - CBH12Aug09 (SPAdes) (version 2) | ecosystem: Environmental > Aquatic > Freshwater > Lake | place: Crystal Bog... | reverse complement strand
ATTTCAATACACATACAAAGCCCCATCAGTTAGAGCGGGACTCACTGGGTCGCTTAGTCTTGATTGACGCTGCAGGTCATCGTCACGTGGGCATTCATCCAGTCAGAGCGTTTCCGATTACCGCTCCAGGTGCCGGCATTTGTTTAATGGATCAGTCTGGCAAAGAGCTTTGCTGGTTTGAGAATATCGCCGCCATTCCAGAATCCGAACTCGCACTTATTGAGGAAGAATTGGCTGCGCGTGAGTTCATGCCCGTCATTGAAAAAATTACCAAGGTTTCAACCTTTGCAACCCCTAGTATTTGGGACATTGAGACGGATCGCGGTCCAACTCGCATTCGCCTCAAGGGCGAAGAAGATATTCGTCGCATTGCCGGCAATACGCTACTCATCGCAGATTCCAATGGCTTGCAGTTCTTGATCAAAGATGCCACTCAGTTGGATAAAGTGAGCAAGAAGTTGTTGGATCGCTTCCGCTAGAATTTATTTACCGCCGCTTTAGCTCAGTTGGTAGAGCAGTTCATTCGTAATGAAAAGGTCGCCAGTTCGATTCCGGCAAGCGGCACCAAATTGAGTGCTCAAGGTGGATATTTGAGCTAATTCCTTGACTCTCAGGTGTTGACGGCCATTATTTTCAATTAAATCAAAGATTTATAAGTTAATTATTGCTAACCAAGCATTTAAACATTTTTAAGGGTTTACCCTAGATAAATCTCCAAATTAGGGTACAATATAGGTACTAACCCTTAAGGAGATTCAAATGACCCAGTTATTGAATATGTTTAACCAGCTTTTTTCTGAAAGCAAGCCAAGCCAAGACAAGCCTGCTCGTCATTATGATTTTGACGGCGCCTATCGCGGAATGTAATTTAAAAATTACAGTAATTCAAAAAGCCACCTTCGGGTGGCTTTTTTTATGCCCAAAGGGAATTGGGAGTGCTGGCGACTAAGCAGAAGTGCCTTGTAATTCAATTACTTGGTTTAGGGGTAATCACTAGTGCGCAAATGAAATTATCTTGATGATCATCAAGATAATTAAAGGGTTGATGTCCGAGAATTGCTGAGCCCTTAAAGAGGGTGCGTAATCTACAAAAAGAAATAATCAGGAGAGCATAAATCGTGAGTAAGCCATGGCATAACCGTTGGGCGCAGTTGGTATTCGGAATTATTTGCATGGGATTGGTTGCCAATCTTCAATATGCCTGGACTTTGTTTGTTAACCCCATTCAGATTAAAACTGGCTGGGCTTTATCTGCAATCCAACTCTCTTTCTCAATCTTCATCGTAGTAGAAACTTGGCTGGTTCCAGTTGAAGGTTGGATGGATGATAAATTTGGACCTCGCATCGTTATCTTGATCGGCTCTGTATTTGCTGCAGCTGGTTGGGTGATGGATAGTTATGCAACTTCACTCGAAATGCTTTATGCAGCAGCTGTTGTTGCTGGTATTGGCGCTGGTTGTGTTTACGGCACTTGCGTTGGTAATGCGCTGAAATGGTTTCCGGATAAACGTGGTCTAGCTGCTGGTTTGACTGCAGCAGGCTTTGGAGCTGGCGCAGCAATTACAGTAATTCCAATTGGCAATATGATTCTTGCCGATGGCTATGAGCATGCCTTCCTGTTCTTTGGTCTTGCACAAGGCGCGCTGATTTTCTTATTGGCTTTGTTGATGACAAAACCAACGCCTCCCAAGGGCGTGCAGCCAGCTCCTCGTATCGTTACCACTAAGGTGGACTATACCTCCGGACAAATGATCAGAAAACCTTTGTTCTGGCTAATCTATGTCATCTTCGTGGTTGTAGCTGCTGGTGGTTTGATGGTGACGGCGCAAATTGGTCCGATTGCTAAAGATTGGGGTCTTGCGAAATTGCCGATGGTGTTATTTGGCACCACCTTGCCACTACTCACAATGACTTTATCCATTGATAACCTGTGCAATGGTTTCACTCGCCCACTGTGTGGATTTATTTCAGATCGTTTTGGGCGCGAGAACACTATGTTCTTTGTTTTCCTTGGTGAAGGTTTATCAATGCTCGGTTTGATGCATTTTGGTAAAGACCCATATGCATTTATGACTTTTGCTGCATTGATCTTCTTGTTTTGGGGTGAAATTTTCTCGATCTTTCCAGCGATCTGTGCTGATACATTTGGTGTAAAAAATGCGGCTGGTAATGCTGGCACCTTATATACAGCAAAAGGAACCGCTTCTTTATTGGTACCTTTGGCATCCGTTCTTTCCTCAACCGGGAATTGGAATACGGTTTTCATTGCGGGCGCAATCGTGACGATTGCTGCGGCCTTTGCGGCAAAGTTCATTTTGGCGCCGGCTCGTAAGCGCTTTATTGATGATGCCAACAAGAATGCTGGTCATTAAAACAGCAAATTCAGTTTAGAAGGGGTCTTCGGACCCCTTTTTTATTGCCTGCACCAATTAAGCAAGCAGACTCATGATCGAGGAAGGAAAAGTCATATAAAATTCTCCCATTATGAATTCCCATCACCGCAAACTCGTTCACTGGCTTGCTGCAATAGCAATCGCGATGAGTGCGCTTGCGCCGGCGCTTTCACAGGCGGTATCCCTTGCAAAGGGTGGTAACGGTTTTGCCATGGAGATTTGCTCAGTAGATGGCAGCAAAATGCAGATCAGTGTTCAAGCTGATGAGCAGGCTGACCAGGTCAATTCAACCCAATCTTGTCCTTACTGCGTTTCCCATTTCAGTGTCACACCAGCCTTTAATACCAATTTGAGTTTTCAGGCGCCGCAAACTTTTGCGATGCTGCCGCAACTTTTTTATCAATCACCCAAGCCGCTCGCAGTTTGGGTAACCCCACCCTCAGCCGCACCCCCAGCACAAGCCTAAAAATTCTTAGGGCATAGCCTAGCTATGTATTTGGTAACAAGGCAATACACCACGTTACCGTTAAATTGTGTGGGGTTTTAAATGAAAATAAAGAAAATTGTAGTTGCCATGGCGCTCGTATTGCCAGCAGCAGGTGCAATGGCATGCGCTAGTTGTGGCTGTAGTCTAAACACTGATATTGGTACTCAAGGCATGGGCATGACCGAAGGCTGGACGCTTGATGTTCGCTACGATACGCTCAACCAAAATAAATTGCGCTATGGCACGAAGAGTATTTCTCAATCTCAGGCAGCCAACACACCAAATCCAAAGACGGGGCAAAACGCAGAGGTAGAGGGGTATACCCAAAACAATTATTTAACAGCTTCATTAGATTACAACGATGGTGAGAGCTGGGGTGTAACTGGAGTACTGCCATACATCATGCGTAACCACAGTACATTCGGTGTCTATGATGGAAGTGGGGATCTTCCACCAGCCCCTGGTGAAGGAGCTTATAGCTCTAAAACCGCCGGCATTGGAGATATGAAAATCATTGGCCGTTATTTTGGCTTTGCGGAGCAAAAGGATTGGGGATTCCAGTTTGGCGTGAAGTTGCCAACCGGCAGCAGAAATCAAACCGGCACATTAGCCGTTGGAGGCCCGGTTGCGGTAGACCCAGGCCTTCAGGCTGGTACTGGCTCCACCGATTTAATTGCAGGTATATACAAATTTGGCTTTATCAATGACTTAGAAAATTGGGGCTACTTTGCACAGGCGCAATATCAAGCTGCTGTAATGGTCCAGTCAATTCCTGGATCTTTGGTTGGCGTGAATAACAACCCAGGCGGAACATACAGACCTGGAAATGCAGCTAATGTGAATGTGGGCGTGAACTACCAAGGCTTTGAGAAGTGGGTGCCAACCCTGCAGTTGAATGTTTTGAATAAAACTGCTGATAGTGGAACGGCTGCAGATACCTGGGCAACCGGTGGCACCTTAGCTTATCTCACTCCTGGTCTACTGTATCGCTTGACCGAAAAAACACAAGTGTATGCAAACGTCCAGTTACCTGTTTATCAGAACGTCAACGGTATTCAGTTGACCCCGTCTTATATTGCATCTATGGGGGTGAGAGTCTTTTTCTGATTAATGGCCTGATAAAAGCGGGGTGACAATTTCTTCAAGAAGTTTGGTGTCGACTGTTGGATCTCCAGTGAGCCCATTTTTTCTGAGGATACCCTGCTTATCAATAATGAATGTACTTGGTATGCGCCAGATTCTGCCGTAGCCCGAGTAGTTGATTTGTTTTTTATCTGCAGACAGAAAGGAATAGTTTTGCATGATCTTTTGGGCTTGTTCAATGTCTGATGGTTTATCCATCGTGATAGCGAGCACCTCAAAACCCTTACTTTTATTTTTCTTGAGATAGACCTCGATGATAGGCATTTCTTCTCTGCAGGGTTCGCACCAACTGGCCCAAAAGTTGACTAAAACAACTTTACCCTTATGGGCCTGAAGGGAGAATGGCTTGCCATCTAAAAGAGTTCCCTCTATATTGGGTGCAACTTGCCCAAGCTCAATAGCAGCAAATACTGCATTGCACATGCAGGCTGTCAGCAATACAAAAAGAAGGGCGCGGTATCGATGCATTGCGATTAGTATTTCATGAAAATCAATTTACAGGAGAAGGTAATGATAAATAGTAATAAAGCGAAGAGTAGAAAAGTCTTAGCATTCGGTATATTGACCGCGGTCTTTACATTGAGCACTGCTGTTTACGCCCAGACAGCTAAAGTCGGGAGTCTGCAGATTGACAATGCCTATACCCGTGCTACTGCTCCTGGCCAGCAAGTGGCCGGTGGTTTTATGAAGATTGAGAACAAAGGCGCTGCCGATCAGTTGATTTCAGCAAGCTCTCCTGTTGCTGGTGAAGTCCAACTTCATGAAATGGCCATGGAAGGTAATGTCATGAAAATGCGTCAACTGAAAGATATTCCTGTGCCTGCTGGCGGCGCTGTTGAATTAAAACCGGGCGGATTGCATTTGATGTTTATGAACATCAAGACTCCTTTAGCTGCTGGTGAAACCGTTCCAGTAAAGTTAAAGTTTGCCAAGGCTGGTGAAGTTGAAGTGAAATTTCCAGTCAATGCTATGGGTGCTGGAGCGATGAAACACTAGACGCTCTTTAATATTTGGCATTAAAAAAGCCCCTAGAGTTTTCTAGGGGCTTTTTGTTTTCTGCTTTTGATTTTAGTTTGGATGTTTAGTCTAAATTCAAATCCGTTACCGCACCTTTGCTGGCTGTACTAGCCAGACGCGCGTACTTGGCAAGCAAGCCACGGGTGTAGCGTGGCTTTGGTTGCACCCAGGTTGAACGACGCTTAGCAATTTCTTCATCACTTACATTGAGCTGGATGAGCAGTTTGTGGGCATCAATCGTCACTGAGTCACCTTCATGAATCAGGGCAATTACGCCACCAACATAGGCTTCTGGAGCGACGTGACCAACTACCATGCCCCAAGTACCGCCAGAGAAACGTCCATCGGTAATGAGGCCTACAGACTCTCCTAGGCCTTGTCCAACTAGGGCGGAGGTAGGGGCCAGCATCTCGCGCATTCCAGGTCCACCTTTGGGTCCTTCGTAGCGAATGATGACCACGTCACCGTCTTTAATTTTCTGCTCCATGATGGCTTGCATTGCATCATCTTCAGAATCAAATACACGAGCTGGGCCGGTGATAGATGGATTCTTGAGACCGGTAATTTTGGCCACACAGCCTTCTGGTGAGATATTGCCTTTCAGAATAGCCAAGTGACCCTGTTTGTACATTGGGTTATCCATAGTGCGAATGACCTTTTGATCTGCACGTGGCACTGATGGGACATCTTTTAATACTTCTGCAATTGTCTGTCCGGTAATGGTGATGCAATCACCATGCAAGAGGCCGGCATCTAATAAAATCTTCATGACTTGTGGAATGCCGCCAGCTTGATGTAAGTCAGTTGCTAAGTAGGTGCCAGAGGGTTTCATATCCACAAGGACGGGAACTTGTTTGCGAATGCGCTCAAAGTCATCAATCGTCCAATCAATCTCAGCAGCGCTAGTAATAGCGAGGTAATGTAAGACAGCGTTAGTAGAGCCACCAACGGCCATGATGACGCTGACAGCATTCTCAATGGATTTCTTGGTAATGATGTCGCGTGGGCGTAAGTTATTTTTAATGGCCTCCACTAAGACGCGTGCTGATTCTGCAGCGCTAGCGACTTTTTCTGCATCTTCGTTAGCCATCGTTGAAGAGTAGGGCAGGCTCATGCCTAAAGCTTCGAAAGAGGAACTCATCGTATTGGCTGTATACATTCCGCCGCAAGAGCCACTACCAGGACAGGCGTGCTGTTCAACACCTTTCAAATCTTCTTCACTCATTCTGCCGGAAGTAAATTCTCCAACAGCTTCAAAAGCGGAAACGATATTGAGTTCTTTCCCTTTAAAGTGACCTGGCTTGATCGTGCCACCATAAACGTAAATTGCTGGAACGTTAGTGCGCGCAATCGCCATCATGCCGCCTGGCATATTTTTATCGCAACCACCGATCACAACAACACCATCTTGCCAAAGACCGTTCACGCAAGTCTCGATACTGTCGGCGATCACTTCACGAGAAACTAAGGAGTACTTCATGCCTTCGGTTCCCATGCCAATGCCATCAGATACGGTAGGCGTGCCAAACATTTGCGCTTTAGCGCCAGCTTCTTCTAGCGCCGCAACTGCAGCGTCTGTTAATTTTTGTAAGCCACTGTTGCAGGGCGTAATCGTTGAGTGACCGTTGGCAACACCAACCATGGGCTTGGTGAAATCCTTTTCTTGGTAACCCATCGCGTAATACATTGACCGGTTGGGTGCGCGAGCAACTCCTTCGGTGACATTGCGCGAGCGTTCATTGAGGCGTTTCATGCGGTAATTACTCCAGAAAAGGGATTTGTCGAAAGGCTCTATTGTGCCGTGAGAAAGGGCTTGCTGTACCCCACGTAGATCAAGATGCTTCTCGTTTAAATATTGCACTGCAATATTTAATGACTTAAAAAGTACCTATTTCTTTGATATTGTTGAGTAAATATTAGCTATAAGGCTAATATCCTTCAAAAAACAACTGCAGTACATTGGCACATCTATTAATTTTTCTTTGAATTCAATGACTAAATCTGCCGGCCATATCTATTTAATTGATGATGATGAGTCTATGCGGACCTCATTGACCAGAATGTTGCGTGAAGTTGGCTATATGGTTGAAGACCACTCGTCTGCACTGACATTTCTAGAAAAATCTATTCCGGTCTCACCTGCTGTGATCTTGCTCGATATGCAGATGCCAGACATGACTGGGCTCGATCTTCAGGAGAAATTGCTGCAATTAGGGCGTAAAACGCCGATTGTGTTTGTTAGCGGCCAGAGCCACCCCCATCAGATTGTTAAAGGCCTGAAGAAGGGCGCATTGGATTTTCTCTTCAAACCCTTTAACTTGGAAGACTTGCTCAAAGCAGTTGCAGAGGCAATAGATTTTGATCGACGTCAACTCAAGCGTGTTTCCCAGGATGTGGAAACTAAGAAGGACTACGCAAACCTCACTCCACGTGAGAAGGAGGTTTGCTCATGGCTGGTCCAAGGCCTTCTCAATAAGGATATCGCCGTAAAACTGGGTACTACCGATGCGACGATCAAGGTTCATAAAGCAAGGGTAATGGACAAAATGCACGTCGATTCGGTGCAAACATTGGTTAAGAAGTTCCTTGAATCTGATTTGGGTGACCTAGAGCTGGACTAATCAGAAGTTAGCTCTTAGGTGAATTGGTGTAATGGTAGATAAGTACTAATATCCGTATTAGCATTAATATTTCAAGCTAGATCAATGGCTTGCACACTAAGCTGGCAATATATTTTTGAGACTGAGTAAGTGAATCCAAAATCTAAGCTGCCCGAGATTCGAAATGGGGCCTTTACTAAGGCCCGGGAAAAGCTTGGTTTAAGTATTAAAGATTTGGCAGGTCAAGCATGTCTTTCTAAGCACCAAATAGAGCAAATTGAAAATGGTGAAATGGGTTCCTTCTATGGCGCTCAGATTAAAGTGACTGCCGCTAAAAAAGTAGCAAAGCTTTTAGGGCTCAGTGAAGAAGATGCATTCAATCACGGCGAAGTTGTCGAACTCAAAAAAGAAATCGCTGCGATACCAGAAGAGCCTAAAAAATTAGTGGTGGCGGAGACAAAACAAAACCAAGAGCCAGAGCAAAAACAAAACATCAAAGCAACTCCAGTAAAGGCGGCCTTTACTTTTTCTGCGCTTGGGGCATCGAACCCAAAACAGCCTCCAAAGAAGCGCCTCTTTATTTGGCTCAGTTTGATTACGGTAGTAGTGTTTTCTGTTGTGAACTTGCGCCCACTTTTTTTCCCCGAAAAGCCAGAAGAAATCATTGTTGTTAAAGAGGAAATTATTGAGCAACCTATTGCCGATGCAAAAGTTTCTGAGACCGTTCCCGCTCCTACCTCAGCGCCTGTCATAGCCGTTGCCCCTGTGCCAGCCCAGGTGACCAATGATGTTCCTGCAAATGCAGAGGCTTGCCCCGTAGCAGATGCAATAGTGCCAAGTTACAAACCTTTGTCACCTAGAAAGCCAGCTGATCTGGTCTATGTGCAGTCCAAAACAAAGCAGGTCGTTTGCGTAGTGGATGCTTCAGGTAAGACTCAAAATAAAACAATCGATCCCAATTTGGGAGCATCTTTTTATGGAACTCCACCCTTTAAGGTTTTGAGCTCAGGGCTCGCCCAGGTGGATGTCTATTTTCAGGGGGCTAAAGTGCGCCCTGCAAACTTAGATGGTAAAACCATTTTGTTGGAGGCGGGTGACATCAGTCAGCCCGCGGCCCCTACGGATTCTGGGTTCCGCTAAATTCTTAAACAGCTGATTCGTTGGTTTCACCAGTACGAATGCGAATAGCCTGCTCAATTGGGCTAACAAAAATCTTGCCATCTCCAATTTTGCCAGTGTGAGCAGCTTTTGTAATCGCTTCAATCGCAGCATCAACGAGATTGCCGGGTACGACCACTTCCACTTTTACCTTAGGCAAAAAGTCGACGACGTATTCGGCACCGCGATAGAGCTCGGTATGCCCCTTTTGACGTCCAAAGCCCTTTACTTCAGTAACGGTAAGGCCGGTAACGCCCACTTCCGCCAAAGCTTCGCGAACTTCATCCAGTTTGAACGGTTTAATGATTGATGTAATGAGTTTCATGTAATTCCCCCTAATGCAGTAATCATACCTAGAACTGACCCACTTGCCAAAAAGAAGGCGCCTGAGCCGCTATTTAGCTATATTTAGGCTCTAAAGCGAGATGTAATAGGGTAGCGCCAATCGCGGCCAAAGGCACGCGTAGTGACTCTCACGCCAGGCGGTGCTTGGCGACGCTTGTATTCATTGAGTTTAATGAGGCGAGTGACCTTTTCAACGCTTTCAGGATCAAAGCCGGCGGCAATGATTTGCTCGATGGATTGATTCTGTTCCATATAGCGCTCAACGATCCTATCGAGCACTTCATAAGAGGGAAGACTGTCTTGGTCTTTTTGGTCGGGACGTAATTCAGCGGATGGCGCGCGCGTCAGAATGCGCTCCGGAATGATTGGAGCAATGCTATTGCGATAGGCGCACAAGCGATAGACCAGCGTTTTGGCAATATCTTTGATCACCGCAAAGCCACCGGCCATATCGCCGTAAAGAGTGCAGTAACCAACGGCCATTTCACTCTTGTTGCCAGTAGTTAAGACCAGGCGACCTGTTTTATTAGAGAGTGCCATCAGTAGGGTGCCACGCACACGAGCCTGAATATTCTCTTCAGTGGCATCGATCTTTAAGCCTTTAAATTGCTCGGCCAGGGCTTTCTCAAACGCATCTACAGGCTCGCTAATCGGAATTTCGTCATATTGAACATTCAAGTTCTTAGCCATCTCGCGCGCATCAATCCATGAGATATCAGCCGTATAGCGGGAGGCCATCATGACAGTGCGCACCTTGTCTGCACCTAAGGCATCGACTGCAATCGCTAATACCAAAGCGGAGTCAACGCCACCAGATAAACCAATGATGACGCCAGAAAAACCATTTTTTTGAATATAGTCACGCACACCCAACACAAGGGCTTGATAGGCTTGAGCTTCAACGCTGAGTAGTGAAGTGATGAAGCCTTTTTCTAACTCACCTTGACTGTCAAGATTGACAAAGCCAAGTGCACTTTCAAATTGCGGCATAGCCATTGCTAGCTCGCCTTTGGAATTGAGCGCGAATGAACCACCATCAAAGACCAACTCATCTTGACCGCCAACAGCGTTCACATAGATCAGCGGCATTTTGGTCAGGGCAATATGTTGGCGCAACACTTCAATGCGTAATGCTTCCTTTTGCAAATGGTAAGGAGAGGCATTGGGTACGAGTAGCACTTGAGCACCTGCGCTATGGGCCTGTTTTGCAGGACCTGCATGCCACGCATCTTCACATAGAATCAGCCCATATTGAATGCCATCGCATTCGAAGACACAAGCTTGATTGCCGGGAACGAAGTAGCGGACTTCGTCAAACACTTCGTGATTAGGCAGCTCTTGTTTTGCATAGCCCGCAATCACTTTGCCATCACGCAGGACGGAAGCGAAATTTTGTAAACCAGCGGATGTTTTTTGAGGGTGACCGACAATGACTGTAAGACCCGCAAAGCTTGCAAGCTCCAGCATCAATGTATCGAGTTGCTGCTGAGCTGCATGAATAAAAGCGGGGCGCAACAATAAATCTTCTGGGGGGTAGCCAGTGAGCGAGAGCTCTGGCGTTAGAACAAGTTTGGCGCCTTGTTTAAAGGCATTTTCTGCTGCTTGGAAAATGAGCTGCGCATTCCCTGCCAAATCACCCAGCAGTGGGTTGATTTGGGCTAGGGCGATTTTTTGCGAGCTCACTCCCAATTACAAAGCCTTTGATAATAAATATATGTACAAATTACTGATGTGCTTTGTTGTAACGCTCGATGCCTTCCAGAATTTCTGTATGGGCATCAGCAACACCAAACCAACCATTTATTTTTACCCACTTACCTGGCTCAAGATCTTTGTAGTGCTCAAAGAAATGTTGGATTTGGTTTAAACGTAATGGGTTGATATCTTCTGGTTTTTGCCAATGTGTGTAGATCGGTAAAATTTTATCTTCTGGAACGGCCAACAATTTCGCATCTTGACCGGCTTCATCTTCCATCTTCAGTAGGCCAATTGCACGGCAACTGACTACAACACCTGGAATAAGTGGAAATGGGGTGATCACGAGAACGTCAACCGGATCTCCATCGCCAGCAATCGTCTTATTGATGTAGCCATAGTTGCAGGGATAGTGCATTGCAGTACCCATGAATCGGTCAACGAAAATAGCGCCACTTTCTTTATCCACCTCATACTTGATTGGATCCGCATTCATTGGGATTTCAATGATGACGTTGAAGCTTTCAGGGATCTTTTTACCTGGTTTGACGTTGTCAAGACTCATACATACTCCGAATAGTGATTGGTAAATACCCTGATCCTAGTAAGGGCCCAGAGTAGTGATTCTGCTACATACTTATAAAGCTTATTGACTCTAGTTTAAAGCTTTCAGAAACCAGATCTGCATAGGCGCTAGAAACAAAACATTAAAAAATTAAATTTTAGGGAGTTCAAGCATGAGTAACGTCACTTTAGGCTTGTATTTTGCCTTGGCTTGTGGTGTCCTGGCCGTGATTTACGGTTTTGTGATGCGCGGCTGGATTTTGAGGCAAGATGCCGGTAATGCCAAGATGCAAGAAATTGCAGGGGCAATTCAGCAGGGCGCAGCAGCTTATTTATCGCGCCAATATAAAACCATCGCCGTTGTCGGAGTCGTTCTGACAATCTTAATAGCCCTCTTTTTGGACTATGCAACTGCACTTGGGTTTGTCGTTGGCTCTGTGCTTTCTGGGGCTTGCGGTTTTATTGGGATGAATGTCTCCGTAAAAGCAAACGTGCGTACTGCACAGGCTGCAACTAAGGGCATGAATGAAGCCTTGAACGTTGCCTTTAAAGGTGGCGCGATTACCGGGATGTTGGTTGTCGGCCTTGGACTGCTCGGAGTTGGACTCTTCTTTATGTTCTTGGTATCGATTGGTGCCGGACAAGATCTCTCATCGGTATTGCACCCATTGATTGGTTTGGCTTTTGGTTCTTCATTGATTTCGATCTTCGCTCGTTTGGGCGGCGGCATCTTTACCAAGGGCGCTGACGTTGGTGCTGACTTGGTCGGTAAAGTTGAAGCCGGAATTCCGGAAGATGATCCACGTAATCCAGCTGTGATTGCAGATAACGTTGGCGATAACGTCGGTGACTGCGCCGGTATGGCAGCTGACTTATTTGAAACCTATGCTGTGACTTTGATTGCCACGATGGTGCTAGGTGCATTGATGGTGACAGGTGCGCCGGTTGCTGCGATTGTTTACCCATTAGTTTTAGGTGGCGTCTCTATCATTGCCTCCATCATTGGTTGCTCATTTGTAAAAGCAACACCTGGTATGAAAAACGTGATGCCAGCCTTGTATAAAGGCTTGATTGTTGCTGGCGGACTTTCACTCATCGCTTTCTACTTTGTAACCAACTTCATCATGCCTGATGACGCTTTGGGCATCCCTGGTAGTCAGTGGCGTTTGTTCGGTGCCACCATTGTTGGCTTGGTACTGACTGCAGCATTGGTATGGATTACCGAGTACTACACCGGCACACAGTTCAAGCCAGTACAACATATTGCTGAAGCTTCTACCAAAGGCCACGGTACCAACATCATTGCTGGTTTAGGCATCTCAATGAAGTCGACTGCTTATCCGGTGATATTTGTTTGCGCTGCTATCTATGCGGCTTATTGGTTAGCTGGCATCTACGGTATTGCGATTGCAGCAACTGCCATGTTATCGATGGCTGGTATTGTTGTGGCCCTTGATGCTTACGGCCCAATTACTGATAACGCAGGCGGTATTGCAGAGATGGCTGGATTGCCACAAGCTGTTCGTGACATTACAGATCCATTGGATGCTGTTGGTAACACTACCAAGGCTGTGACTAAGGGCTATGCCATTGGTTCCGCCGGTTTAGCAGCCTTAGTGCTTTTTGCTGACTACACCCATGCACTAGAATCTATCGGTCAACAAGTTTCTTTTGACTTGTCCAATCATATGGTGATCATCGGCCTCTTTATTGGCGGCATGATCCCTTACTTGTTTGGTGCGATGGCAATGGAAGCGGTAGGTCGTTGTGCAGGCGCAGTGGTTGAGGAAGTGCGTCGTCAGTTCCGCGATATCCCAGGAATCATGGAGGGTACTGCTAAGCCTGAATACGGCAAGGCTGTGGACATGCTGACTTCCGCTGCAATTAAAGAAATGATTGTTCCTTCACTATTACCAGTGGTAGCACCAATCGCTGTAGGTCTCTTACTAGGACCTGCTGCTTTAGGCGGCTTACTCATGGGTACGATCGTGACCGGCTTGTTTGTAGCGATCTCGATGTGTACTGGTGGCGGTGCTTGGGATAACGCCAAGAAATATATCGAAGAAGGAAATTTCGGCGGCAAAGGTTCTGAAGCGCATAAAGCAGCAGTGACTGGTGATACTGTAGGCGATCCCTACAAAGATACTGCCGGCCCAGCTGTTAACCCGCTGATTAAGATCATTAACATCGTGGCATTGCTGATCGTGCCATTGTTGCCAATGGTGCGTTAATGCAATAACAGAGCAGCACAAACAAAAACGCCTAGCAATGCTAGGCGTTTTTTTTGAATTTCAGGCTTGACACAAGGTAGTTCATTGACCTACTATTAAAGTAATGGAATTTGAATGGGACTTGGCTAAAAGTAACTCATGCCAGGTCTCTCGAAATTTTGATTTTGCATATGTGATAGCAGTTTTTGCAGATCCAGCGTTATTAATTGAGCATGATCAGCGCTGGGATTACGGAGAGGAGCGCTTTCGAGCATTGGGATTAATTGACGGCAAGGTTTTTGTGGTGATTTTTACAAACAGGCCTAAAGCAATCAGAATGATTTCAGCAAGAAGAGCAAATCTGAGGGAGGTCAAACGTTATGAAAAAAACCATTCGAGTTAGTGTTGATCTAAATAATCTGAGTAGCTTTCCAAAGGGATATGTAAATAAGAAACTATTGGATGCAACATCAGAGCGTCTAATAAAGTTGCATGAGAGGCAAGATGATCTAGAGGCAATGCAGGATGCTGCAAAGTACGCAAAGGGTGTACGAGAGCGCATTGGATTGACGCAGCTGGAGTTTTCGAACCGAATTGAAGTTTCTTTAGAGACCATTAGGAATTGGGAGCAAGGGAAAAGAAGTCCAACGGGCGCTGCCAAAGCATTGCTTAAGATCCTAGATCGGGCGCCTGAAATTGCTTTGCTTGCATTAAGCACTTGAAAAGTAAAACACCTAGCAATGCTAGGTGTTTTTTATTTCGGCTTTAACAACACCAAACAGCTGGATGCTTCTTAGGACAGCGACTCTAAGTAACGCTGCGCATCGAGTGCTGCCATGCAGCCAGTGCCTGCACTGGTAATAGCTTGGCGATAGATGTGATCTTGTACGTCGCCTGCTGCAAAGACGCCTGGAATGTTGGTAGCAGTCGCATTGCCTTCTAAGCCGGAGTGGGTCTTGAGGTAGCCGTTGTTCATGTCGAGCTGACCGATAAACAATTCGGTATTGGGCTTATGACCAATTGCAATAAAGGCACCAGTCACAGCAATATCTTCCGTGCTGCCATCTTGTTTCTTGATGCGTACACCAGTGACACCTTTTTCATCTCCAAGCACTTCATCCAGTGTGGAGTTTAGTTTGAGCTCTACTTTGCCTTCAGCAACTTTTGCCATTAAGCGGTCATTCAAAATTGGCTCAGCACGGAACTTATCGCGACGATGAATGACGATAACCTTTTTGGCAATACCAGTGAGGTAGAGTGCTTCTTCAACTGCAGTGTTGCCACCACCTACTACTCAAACATCTTGGTTTTTATAAAAGAATCCATCACAAGTTGCGCAACCAGAAACACCGCGACCCATAAAAGCTTCTTCACTTGGTAAGCCAATGTATTGCGCCGAGGCCCCAGTAGAAATAATCAAGGCATCACAGGTATAGGTGCCAGAATCGCCAACTAAGCGTATTGGCTTTTCTGTCAGAGCTGCCGTATGAATGTGATCAAAAATGATTTCAGTATTAAAGCGCTCAGCGTGCTTTAGGAAGCGTTCCATGAGTTCTGGACCTTGAACCCCATCAGGGTCTGCCGGCCAGTTTTCAACGTCTGTAGTGGTCATTAATTGACCTCCTTGAGCCAATCCCGTGATGAGGGTAGGCTGCAAATTAGCGCGGGCAGCATAAACAGCGGCTGTATAGCCGGCAGGGCCAGATCCGAGGATCAGGACTTTGGAGTGTTTTAGGGTATTTGTTGTCATCCCCAAATTATAGATTTGCTTGTTTACAATCGGGAGAACATGGCGAGAACTGTATACCCGAAGTCCAAGACTCCACTGAGCCCCCAGCCCCCAGAACTTGATGGGCAGGGCAGGATGCCCCGCCTTCTCCTAGAGGCTCGCTGGTTTATCTCCCTCGGCCTTTGCTTGGCTTTATTTGCCATTTTGGCTACCTATTCCAAAGCTGACCCAGCCTGGTCTCATGCTAGTTTTGAGGCTCCTAAGAACCTGGGCGGTCGTTTTGGGGCCTATATTGCCGATTTAATGCTCTATATCTTCGGAATATCTGCTTTTTGGTGGGTTGCCATCTTTGGTCGTCGGGTTCTTAATGGCTGGCGTGAGCTTTGGAGTATTCCTTTGCCCGCCGACCCAGAGGCCAAGCCTGATTCATTTTTAATGCGCTGGCTGGGTTTTGGATTGACCTTGGTCAGCAGTATGGGCTTAGAGTCGATTCGTTTGCATTCACTTGGCTGGCAGCTTCCACGTCCCCCTGGCGGTATTTTGGGTGAATTGATTGGCGATCCCCTGCAGATGTCTTTGGGCTTTACTGGCGCCACATTAGTACTGTTGTTTGGGCTTTGTGCAGGGCTTTCTTTATTTCTGCATTTTTCATGGCTCGATGTCGCTGAAAAAGTAGGGCGTTACCTCGAATTGGCTTACATGCGTTTGCGTGAGCGTCGTGAGAGTGAAGAAGACCGCAAGCTTGGTGAAGCCGCGGCTGAAGAGCGTGAAGAATACGTAGAAGAATTCCGGGGGCGCGTTGAGGTTGCTGCTCCAGTACAAATTGTGCGTGCCCCAGTAGAGATTGTTAAGAGTGCCCGGGTTGAGCGTGAAAAGCAGCAACCTTTGTTTGTGGATATTCCGGATTCAGAGTTACCACCCTTGGCCTTGCTTGATCCAGTTCCTGAAGTAAAAGAAACCATTTCTGCCGATGTGCTGGAATTTACCTCTCGTTTAATTGAGCGCAAGCTGGCCGAGTTTGGTGTTCAGGTGGTGGTCATTGCTGCCTACCCTGGCCCAGTGGTAACGCGTTATGAGATTGATCCTGCGGTTGGCGTGAAGGGTAGTCAGATTGTGAATCTGTCGCGCGACTTAGCTCGCTCACTTGGTGTTGTGAGTATGCGCGTTGTGGAAACTATCCCTGGCAAAACATGTATGGCTTTGGAATTACCAAACCCAACTCGTCAGTCTGTTTACCTCTCTGAGATTCTGACTTCACAGGTTTATAACGATAACCATTCCTTGCTAACGCTAGCTTTGGGTAAAGATATTTCTGGCAGTCCAATGGTTGCCGACTTGGCGAAGATGCCGCATTGTTTAGTCGCAGGTACAACTGGCGCTGGAAAGTCGGTTGGTATCAATGCCATGATTTTGTCGATGCTGTTTAAGGCTAAGCCTGATGAAGTGCGCTTGATCATGATTGATCCGAAGATGCTTGAGATGGCAATGTACGACAAAATTCCGCATTTGTTGTGCCCAGTGGTTACCGATATGAAGCAGGCGTATAACGCGCTCAATTGGGCGGTCAATGAGATGGAGCGTCGCTACAAACTGATGAGTAAGTTTGGCGTACGTAACCTTGCTGGCTTTAATAAGAAAATTTTAGAAGCCGAAGAAAAAGGCGAAAGACTCACCAATCCATTTAGCTTGACGCCAGATGATCCAGAGCCAATCTATAAAGCGCCCGTGATTGTGATTGTGATCGACGAGCTTGCTGACTTGATGATGGTTCAAGGTAAGAAGATTGAAGAGTTGATCGCACGGATCGCCCAGAAGGCCCGTGCTGCAGGCATTCATTTGGTATTAGCAACACAACGTCCAAGCGTGGATGTGATTACTGGCTTGATTAAAGCCAACGTACCAACACGTATTTCGTTTCAAGTGAGCAGTAAGATTGATAGTCGTACGATTTTGGATCAACAGGGCGCTGAAGCTTTGTTGGGTATGGGTGACATGTTGTACATGGCCCCAGGTACTGGTTTGCCAGTGCGCGTACATGGCGCCTTTGTATCAGATGATGAAGTACATCGCGTGGTCGAGTGGCTTAAAGAAAAAGGCGAAGCCAATTACATTGATGGAGTCCTTGAAGGCGCAGATGAATCCACTATGGATGCCTTGACAGGTGAGGGTGGTGGCGAAGCAGACCCACTTTACGATCAGGCCGTGGCAATCGTTCTGGATAACAAGCGTCCTTCAATCTCACTAGTACAACGTCATCTGCGCATTGGTTATAACCGTGCGGCCCGCTTGCTGGAAGATATGGAAAAAGCTGGCCTCGTATCCAAAATGGGCAACGGCGGTAACCGCGAAATTCTGCATCGCCCATCAGAGTAAGGTTTCATTTTGCAAAGACTCTTCTTAGTGCGTGCGATTACAGTCGCAGTCAGCATATTCATTTTATTTTCTCCAAGTATTGGTATTGCTGCTGATGCAGATAGCGGGGCCGAGCAGCTAAGGCAATTCGTTCGGAACTCTAAAACTGCAGAAGGTGACTTTGTACAACAACAGTTACGCGCACCCAAAGCTAACGAGCCGCAAGATAAGGGTTTGAAAGTAGTGCGTCAAACTCAAGGTCACTTTGCCTTTCAAAGGCCAGGCCGTTTTGTTTGGGATACCCAAAAACCATTTGAGCAAAAGTTAATTGCCGATGGCAAGCAGTTAATTCTGTGGGACAAGGATTTAAACCAAGCAACTTTTAGACCTGCAGGACAAGCATTAGCCTCCACCCCAGCTGCCATTCTGTTTGGTGAATCTTCCTTGGATCAACATTTTGATCTCATCGACGGTGAAGATCGCCTGGGTATGAAATGGGTGGCACTTACCCCCAAAAAAGATCCCAATACCAAAGGTGGTAATGATCTGCCTTATACAAAAATCTCTATAGGTATGGCCAATGGCCTACCCAAGGCGCTTGAGTTAATGGATGGCTTGGGAAGTGTGGTTCTAGTGACTTTGGATAAGATCCAGCTAAACGTGACTTTGCCTGCAAATCGTTTTAATTTCACCCCACCGGTAGGGGCTGAAGTCTTACGCTTAAACTAGAGCTAATAATCCCAATTTAGTAAGTACCCAACCTGAGCAACATATGATTGATCCACAATTACTCCGTAAAGATATCGCCGCCGTTGCTGCGCGCTTAGCTACTCGTAAATTTCAGCTCGACGTTGAGAAATTCAACATGCTTGAGTCTGAACGCAAGTCTTTACAAACCCGTACCGAAGAATTGCAAGCTAAACGTAACCAATTGGCAAAAGCCATTGGCATGAAAAAAGGCAAGGGCGAAGATGCTGCTACTGAGATGGCAGAGGCAAGTCAGATCAACGTTGACATGGAATCAGGCGCAGCACGCTTAGCCATTTTACAGGCAGAGATTTCTGATTTCCTGATGGGCATTCCTAATCTGCCAGATGAGTCTGTGCCAACTGGCAAAGATGAAACCGAGAACAAAGAAGTGAAGCGTTGGGGTAGTGAGCCTATCTTTGATTTTGAGATTAAAGATCACGTAGACCTTGGCGGCCCCTTGGGATTGGATTTTGAAGTTGCAGCCAAGATTAGTGGCTCACGATTTGTGGTGCTCAAAGGACCTATCGCAAGACTACATCGCGCCTTAGCGCAGTTCATGCTCGACACTCATACAACGCAGCATGATTATCAAGAGATCTATGCACCTTATATGGTGAATGCTGCTTCGATGCGAGGCACAGGACAGTTGCCCAAGTTCGAAGAGGATCTCTTTAAAGTTCCCCGTCAAATGGGTGGGGAAGATGAGGGCGGCGAAGCTAAAACTGAAAACTTCTATCTCATACCAACAGCAGAAGTACCAGTGACAAACTTGGTGCGTGATGAGATTGTGAATGCCGATAACTTACCTATGAAGTTTGTAGCGCATACACCTTGCTTCCGTTCTGAGGCAGGTAGTTATGGGCGCGATGTACGGGGCATGATTCGTCAGCATCAATTTGACAAAGTAGAGTTAGTGCAAATCACGAAGCCAGAGCATTCGATGCAGGCATTAGAAGATTTAACAGGCCATGCAGAGAAGATTCTAGAATTACTTGAATTGCCTTACAGAAAAGTATTACTCTGCACTGGCGACATGGGTTTTGGTAGTACCAAGACTTATGACCTAGAAGTATGGGTGCCGTCACAAAAAGCCTATCGTGAGATTAGCTCTTGCTCCAGCATGGGTGATTTCCAGGCTCGTCGTATGCAAGCCAGATTCAAAGCGGGCCAAGGTAAGCCAGAATTAGTGCACACCTTAAACGGTTCAGGTCTTGCAGTAGGTAGAGCGCTTGTAGCCCTAATTGAGAATAAGCAACAAGTCGATGGCAGTATATCCATTCCTAAAGCCCTGCAACCCTATCTCGGTGGGTTAGATACTCTCAAGCCGATCTAGATAGAGTAATCAAGAGATGGCGATCCCAAAGCTATAATTGCCCTTCGGTTCGGAGAGGTGGCAGAGTGGTCGAATGTACCTGACTCGAAATCAGGCGTAGGGTCAAACCTACCGAGGGTTCGAATCCCTCCCTCTCCGCCATGCCAATTTAGTCACTTGATCCCTTTTAACCCTTGGGGCAAGTACTTAGATATTCATTTCTAATATTTGTAATAATGGTTCAAAGCAGGAATGAATAAAAATTGATTGAATATAAAAAAAACCTCGTTGAGATTCTTGCCTCGTTTGCACTCTACTGGAGCATGGCTTCGATTCTTTACTTTATTCCAGCATTAAAGAGCGGGCCGCTCACGTACTATCTATTTCTTCCTGCGGCTATGAAGTTATTTGCGATATTAATTTTTAGGTGGCGTGCGGTGATTGGGGTTTCGTTGGCAGTTTTATCTCGGTTGGAGCTAGTTGCCCCCGATGAACCTATGATGAGTTGGTTAATTGTTGCCGTGTTTTCTACGCTAGCTATCTACCTTGTTATTGAGCTTTCATTGAAGTTGCTCAGAATTCACAGGGATTTATCAAACTTAAAATACCTTCAAGTGGTGATTTTGGCGCTTTTGGCCAGCCTTACCAATGGCTTTACTTTTTCGTTTGGAGTTAGTCACCTGACAGATATGCGGGTCGGCGAAAATATATTTCACGGCGGTTTTTTGGCTGGTGTAGGCAGTTTTGCAGGCAATGTTTTGGTCGTTTGCCTCTTGATATTAATATTGAAGCATAAAACAAGCATCTTAAATTTAATCAATACTATGAAAAAAAGCTAGCCTATACAGATACGTCAGGTAATATGCTTATATTAAATCTAGAACTAGGGACCACCCTGATCATGAGACAAAAATGACTACTATGAACCAATCTTCGTATATACGCTTCCTGAATTGCATTGATGCACTAGAAGAAAAAGGCGGCGTAAAAAAATTGGATGCAATTGAAACCCAGCTACTTGACTGGGTCATGATGACTGATGCACAAGGTTGTGAAATTTTAGTTGGCGATTTATTGCTGCTGAGTCATATTGGTTCGCAGGCTACTTTGCATGGACGTGTACAAAAACTGATCGAATTGGGTTACGTAAAGCAGGCCCTGGATTCAGTAGATGGTAGAAAAAAGAAAATCCTCCCAACAAAGCTGGCGATAAAGCGCTATGAAATACTATCCAAGCTTTTAGAAAAAGCTATCACTGCGTAGCAGATAAAGTGAGGCCTTCTCTCGGGGGCTTTGCAGGGACCTCATCAAACGCTTGAGTATTTGGATTGGGCCGTTACAGAGTTAGTTAATAGACAACTTTAGCCGTAACGGTGATATAGCTTTGCTTGTCCATTCTTTGCAATAGCCAAGACATCATAGGGATCTTTCCTACCCTTGTATTCAGGGCCATCCATGCCGGGAGATCCAACAGGCATTCCAGGAACTGCTAGCCCTGCAATATTAGGCCTTTCCTTTAGAACCCGAGCAACATCTCTCGCGGGTACATGGCCCTCAAAAGCATAACCACCAATTAGGGCTGTATGGCAGGAACCATATTGAATATCAACACCTAATTTCTTTCTAGCTACATCATTGCCATCATCATGGACTTTGCCAAGGGTAAAACCATTTTTAGTCATGTGGTTTACCCAGTCATGACAACAACCACATGTTGGCGATTTCCAAATTTCAATAGTCGTTTGATTGCTGGTCGCCATGGCGAGATCCATGGGCAGTAAGCAGGTTAATAATCCCTTGAGTATCTGTCGACGGTAAATGTTCTGCATTTTTTGCCTTATTTCTGAAGAGCTGTTTTCCAGTCCCTAAATACATCTAGGTCAACTCCATCGGGATAGTTGAGCAGTCCCTGTGTATATCCCTTTTTACCTTTTTCACCATATTGCCAAATGATTTCCTTCGTTTTGCGATCAACCACGATAACCCTGTCATTGAGGTCATCTACGATTAAAACATCACCTGTATCTGGGAGCTCTCTAGCGATCGAAGAATGGTCTAAGACGCCATCTCCTTCCTTGGCAAAATACTCCCAAGTAATTTTTTTGGTGAGTGGATCAAAAATGACGACTCTTCCTGGTTTCCAGAAGTCAGCAACGATGATTTGTTTACCATCAACCGTTGGAAAGGCATCAGAAGGGTAGCGAATATTCGGAGCCTTAACGCTCCACACTACCTTACCTTCCCTAGTAATGCGGGAGATCCATGAGTCAGTAATTTCTGTGATGAGAATATCGCCATTCTCCATTGGGGTTGCGCCGTTTGGATGGGCTAATTCGTAAGGGGGATTGTGTTTGCATTTCCCCGGTGCACCCCATTGAGAAACAGTTGAATTATCTTTGGGATCAATAATCAGCACACGGCAATTGCGAATATCAGCGGTTATGAATTTTCCATCAGCGAGTAAGTGCGCATCGTCAGGGTAGTTGAGTAAGCCTGGACCGCTGCCACGTCTATCTGGAATACCATAAGTCCAAGCAAGCACTTTCTTTTCATAATCCACAATATGGACATCAAAGTTATCTTCTTCGCTCACAGCCAGTTGCTTGCCATCAGGGGAGAAGTTCACATCCTCATTCCCGCGATAGGCTTTAATGCTGGGTGATGGGAATTCCCAAATAATTTTCTTGTTTGGGGCAATTTCAATTAAGCGGTTATTGCGTCGATCGGCAATCACAATGGGATAAGGCAAAGGCTTGCCCCAGGAGGCTACTGGTTTTTGACGATTGCCAGTGATCACTGGAATAGGGGGCAAAACAGCGCCACTGGATACGACTCCTGCGCCCAGCATTTCTGGGGTAACTTGCACTTCAACGCCTGCTGGATTGCCAGCCTTAGTGACCTTGGTTTCTGCTTTGCTGTGTATAGGCGTCAATCCAAGACAAAGAAAGACGGCAACCCAATATAAATCAGAGGTCTTGGGAAATGCTGCAAGTTTGGTATGCATGAGAATCCTTAGTCAAAACACGAGGTGTTGATTTGATTATTGAGGACTTATGCGCTTGAGGATTTGATCTATCGCAACTCGATGATGGATTCTCAATATTGCTTTACATGCTTTCTAGAATCGGGCGCTGATTGACGGGTTGTGCTGCGCGGGCATTATCAGAAAAAGATTTTTTGTAAACAGCTAACTGTTCAGTGGATACAGAAATAGGTTCTTTTAAGATAAGCCATTCGACTCCTTCGGTGCAAGGGGGCGCTGTTAGAGAGCCCATATAACGGTAATAGCCCTTACTCACAGGGAGTAAGCCATTGACATTAATTGATGTACTTTGAATGGCTTGATTAGGGCCCACTTGTTTGGGAATATTGCTTAAGAGGGTATCGAAAGTTTTATTCGAATCGCCCACGCGAAATAGCACAACTAAGGCTAGTAGTTGCCCGCTCGAACTTTTATGTAGAAAGTGAGCGCCCATCGGGAAGGTCTCACCGGAAATTTGGTCTCCAGCTGGGGTATGAAAATGCACCTGAGAAAGAGTGTAGATTTGTTTGCCAAGCTTGAGCTGGCTGTGGTTATTTAGTCTTACGCGCAAGGTATGCCCATCATTGGCAATGACTAATGGTGAAGTCAGATAGGTAAATTCTAGAGCGGGAAGTTTTTGCTTTTGGGTTGAAGTGATGTTGATGGGTGATTGCAGGCGGCCAGTATCACAAGTATTTGCCAGACAAGAGAATGACACTGAGGCACAGAGCGGTAACAACAATCGAGTAATGAGTCGCATATCCTTACATTACCTCAAATATGGCCGCATGATAATTTGTAAGGAGTTATTGATTTAAAACAAATCGCCAGTTACTTCTTGGTCCTACATTACATAGATTTACGGGGCAATGATGAAGCATCAATTGACAGCAGAACAATTGTGGGAAGATGTTTTAAGCGTACGCACACAGTCCCCGCTAGTTCACAGTATTACCAACTTGGTTGTCATGAATTTCAATGCCAATATGCTGCTAGCCTTGGGCGCTTCCCCAATCATGGCGCATGCCATTGAGGAGGTTGAGGAAATGGTGGGCATCTCACAGGCCCTAGTACTCAATATTGGTACTTTAGATGAGGGCTGGGTACGCGCAATGGGTGTGGCTAAAAAATGCGCTCGGGCAAAAGGTGTGCCCGTGACCTTAGATCCCGTCGGCGCTGGGGCGACCTCATATCGAAATCAATGCATCACTGAGTTGATTTCATCTGATCCGCCAAATATCATTCGCGGCAATGCATCTGAAATCATGAGTGTTGCAGGTCTAGCAGTAATAACAAAAGGAGTTGATAGTTCAGTCAGCTCTGATCACGCTATTGAAGCGGCCATGACTTTGGCTCGACAGATTGATGGGTTTGTTTGTATTTCAGGGCAGACCGATCATGTGATCGACGGTATGGGACGACATGTAAGCCTCTCAAATGGCAGTCAATTAATGACCAAGGTTACGGGAGTAGGTTGCTGCGCTACTGCAATGATTGGCGCATTCTCTGCCGTACAGCCTGATTGGTTCAGGGCTACTGTGGGTGCAATGGCTTATCTGGGGGTGGCCGGAGAAATTGCAGAGCGCAAAACAATGGCTACCGGAGGTGGTGCCGGCAGCTATCAAATCAATCTATTGGATGCGGTGAATTTGCTCGATCAGGAAATGTTTATTAAAACCGTCAACCTGGAATTAACCAAGTACTAAGGCAAGAAGTCTGGGTGTGAAAGTCTGCTTTAGGGTTATGGATGTCGCCTGACTAGCAAATTCAGGTAAATAAGCTTCGCGGGTTCATTTAGACTTTTTATTGAGGCCGAATTGGTAATTCAGATAATATCTAGCGATAATTACTGAATCGGAAATAATCCATGCCCAGCTTTATCTATCGATTTTCAAATCTAGCGATTATGGTGTTTTTTATCATCTTAATTACTACGGTAATGAACTACCTTCCAAAACTGCTTCAATTACTTCCCTTCATGGATCCTAGTGACGAGAGTACAAAATTAGGTCAGTCCTTATTTTCACCAATTGCTTCTAGTGTCATGGGTTCACAATCAGTATTAAGACCAAAATAAGACTCAAGCATATCTCTTTCTCTCTTATCTAGAGTTTCAAGAGCCTCGTTTAACTTAGTCTTGATTCTATTATCAATTGATGGGGAAGATTCTGGTTCACTTGTTATAAACTCAATTAACTCGTCACCATCATTATTTATTACATCATTCAACGATACTGATTTGTTAAATTTAACTATATTCATAACTTCATTATCTTTATCAAATATTTCACCATACACTGGTTCTCTTTCATTAGCAAATTCAAATTTAGCTATTTCTTTGTTTAAGTATGAAATCTTATTAATTACATTTGTTGGGAGTCTGACAATTCTAGCATTATCATTAAGACTCTGTATTATTGATTGCCTAATCCACCAAACAGCGTATGATATAAATCTAAACCCCTTAGTGTGGTCAAATCTTGTTGCCGCCTTAATAAGACCATAATTTCCTTCACTTATTAGGTCTGAAAGGAGAAGTCCTTGTCCCTGATACTCCTTAGCTATTGAAACTACAAATTTAAGATTTGCCTTAACTAATTTATCAATAGCCTTTTTATCTCCTCTCTTTATTCTTCTTGCTAGACTAATTTCTTCTTTTGGCGTTAGAATAATTGATTTTCTTACTTCTTTAAAGTATCTAGAAACAGTATCTCCAGCCTCAATACTTACATACTTTTTACTCATTAATTCTTTTTCATTTCTATACTATTTTCGTTATTTATATTACTT
>Ga0208389_1000257_pt1 | contig 29751 bp, 29 predicted proteins | sample CryBogCBH12Aug09_FD_184625 | JGI IMG/M metagenome (GOLD analysis project Ga0208389, IMG submission 184625) | Freshwater microbial communities from Crystal Bog, Wisconsin, USA - CBH12Aug09 (SPAdes) (version 2) | ecosystem: Environmental > Aquatic > Freshwater > Lake | place: Crystal Bog... | reverse complement strand
AAGCTTGTTGCACAATTAGAGCGTCTAAAGTAAGCACTCAAAGTAAAAGCGATCGGAATCCACATGCCTTTATCCACCAAAGCAGTTACTAAAGCAGTTTTTCCTGTTGCTGGCTTAGGCACTCGTTTCTTGCCGGCTACTAAAGCTAGCCCCAAGGAAATGCTGAATGTGGTTGATAAGCCGCTAATTCAATATGCGGTTGAAGAGGCAATTGCCGCCGGCATTACTGAAATGATTTTCGTTACCGGTCGCAGCAAACGTGCGATTGAAGACCATTTTGATAAAGCCTATGAATTAGAAGCAGAGTTAGAGGCTAAGAATAAAAAAGAATTACTCGAAATTGTTCGCAGCGTTAAGCCCAGTCATGTGGATTGCGTATACGTTCGCCAGCCAGAAGCCCTGGGCCTGGGCCATGCCGTTTTGTGTGCAGAAAAGTTAGTGCGGGATGAACCGTTTGCAGTGATCTTGGCTGATGACTTATTGGATGGACACCCACCTGTTCTCAAGCAAATGCTCAAAGTCTTTGATGAGCAAAACGGCTCAGTATTGGCTGTAGAAAAAATTGACCCTGCCAAAAGCAGCTCTTATGGCATTGTGTCGGGGAATGAAGTTAGCAAAGGCATCTACCGCCTCAATGGCATCGTAGAGAAGCCGCAACCAAAAGACGCTCCATCAAACTTAGCAGTAGTTGGTCGCTACGTTTTATCTTCTGAGATCTTTAGACATATTCGCAATCTCAAGCCAGGTGCTGGCGGAGAGATTCAGCTCACTGATGCGATTGCCGCATTGCTCAAAGAAGAGCCTGTATTTGCTTATGAATACGATGGTGTGCGCTATGACTGCGGTAGCAAAATTGGCTTGCTCAAAGCTTCTGTGGAATTTGCTTTACGTCATCCAGAAGTGAAGGATGATTTCGCTGCTTACTTAAAGAGTCGCTCTTTAGGCTAAGCAGTCTATCTTTTCGTCTGTCTTTCGCCTATCTTCTCTTGAGGAAGAAAACCAAGATATCACCTTCATTGGCAGTTGCAATGAGCTCATTACCTGTCTGTTTAGCAAAGGCAGGGAAGTCATGAGCGGCGCCAGCATCAGTTGCCTTAATCTTTAGGACTTCGCCTGACTGCATCGTTGCTAAAGCTTTCTTGGTGCGCAAAATAGGTAGTGGGCAATTCATGCCAATGGCATCTACCTCTGCGTTAAATACGATATTGCTGATTTCGGTCATTTGCTTGCAACCCAATCTTTAACCCCTGCTAAAGCGGCACCCAAGGCTGCAGGATTGTTTCCGCCGGCCATCGCCATTTCTGGCTTGCCGCCGCCTTTGCCACCCACCTGCAAAGCTACGAAATTGACGAGATCACCAGCCTTTACCTTACCAATGGCATCGGCAGTCACACCGGCAACCAAACTCACCTTATCGCCCTGCACAGAGGCCAACACAATGGCGGCAGTCTTCAGTTTTGCTTTGAGGGCATCCATGGTTTCTCGTAAGACTTGCGCATCAGCACCATCTAAACGAGCAGCCAAGACCTTGATGCCGTTGACATCCACCGCTTGGGTAGCCAACTCATCGCCTTGACTAGCAGCAAACTTAGAGTTCACTTTCTCCAACTCACGCTCAGCTTGACGCAAACTGTCTTGCAGTTGGGTCACGCGATTGACTAAATCTCCAGGGTGGGTTTTGAGTACAGCAGCAGCTTCGTTAATCTTGTCTTCAAGATCTTGCAAGAAGTGCAAAGCATTTTGTCCAGTAACCGCCTCAACGCGACGAATACCAGCAGCCACACCACTTTCTGAAACAATCTTGAGGCTACCGATATCACCAGTGCGTTCTACGTGCGTACCGCCACAAAGTTCTTTTGAACTACCAATTTCCAGTACGCGTACTTCATCGCCATATTTTTCACCAAAGAGCATCATGGCGCCAGTCTTCTGGGCATCATCTAAAGACATCACTTTTGCTGAAGTTGCAGCATTGGTCAAAATCTCACGATTGACAATATCTTCAACTTGTCTAATCTGGGCAGCAGTAATGGGTGCGTTATGCGTAAAGTCGAAGCGGGTCTTACTCGCATCAACTAAAGAGCCTTTTTGTTGCACGTGATCACCTAAGATTTCACGTAAAGCTTTATGCAGAATATGGGTAGCGCTATGGTTGCGCATGGTCTCGGTTCTTTGCAGTACATCTACCAGCGCATTGATGGAATCGCCCACCTTAAGTTCACCTTCAGCCACTTCACCTTGGTGACCAAATACATCAGCCTGAATCTTGAAAGTATCCTCAACCGTAAAGCGCACGCCTTCATTGCGTAACTCACCTTTGTCGCCCACTTGGCCGCCTGACTCAGCATAGAAAGGCGTGGTATCCAAGACAACGACTGCAGCATCGCCCGCCTTAACGGATGGGACTGATGAGCCATCCAGATACAGCGCCGTTACCTTTGCGCCCTCATGTTTTAAGCTGTCATAACCGTGGAACTGCGTTGGTTTACCTGAGTATTCCAGGCCCTGAGCCACTTTGAACTTACCGGCAGCTCTGGCTTGATCGCGCTGCTTTTGCATCGCTACTTCAAAACCTTGCGCATCGACAGTAACATCGCGCTCGCGACAGACGTCTGCGGTTAAATCCAATGGGAAGCCAAAGGTGTCATGCAAACGGAATGCAGTTTCACCATCGACCACTTTTGCACCGCCGGCCAAAGCGCCTTCCAATATTTCCATGCCATTAGCAATCGTCTGAAAGAAGCGTTCTTCTTCTTGCTTGAGCACTTCACTCACCTTGTCTTGGGCAGCACGTAGTTCTGGATAGGCCTCGCCCATTTCTTTAACGAGGGCTGGCACTAGTTGATAGAAGAATGGTTTGCGTGCACCCAATTTGTAACCATGACGAATCGCACGACGGGCAATACGACGCAGGACATAACCACGACCAGCATTACCAGGGATCACGCCATCTACCACCACAAAACTACAGGCTCTGATGTGATCAGCAATCACCTTGAGTGATGGACTCTCCGCATTACAATTTCCACCGCCAGCGGCATCTACCGCCTCTTTTGCGGCTTTGAGCAAATTAACGAACAGATCGATTTCATAGTTGGAATGAACCTTCTGCAAGATTGCAGCAATACGTTCAAGGCCCATACCAGTATCAACGCTAGGCTTAGGCAGTAGATGCATATTGCCCGCTTCATCACGGTTGTATTGCATGAACACGTTATTCCAAATCTCAATGAAGCGATCGCCATCTTCATCTGGACTGCCTGGAGGACCGCCGGGAATATGTTCACCGTGGTCGTAAAAAATCTCAGTGCAAGGACCGCAAGGGCCTGTATCGCCCATCATCCAAAAATTGTCGGATGCATAACGCGCACCTTTGTTATCACCAATCCGAATGATGCGATCAGCTGGTACGCCAATTTGATCTTTCCAAATCGCATATGCCTCGTCATCTTCGGCATAGACCGTCACTAAGAGTTTTTCTTTGGGAAGCTTAAAAACTTCCGTTAATAAATCCCAAGCAAATTGAATGGCGTCTTTCTTAAAATAGTCGCCAAAAGAGAAATTGCCCAGCATCTCGAAAAAGGTATGGTGACGGGCTGTGTAGCCCACGTTATCCAAGTCATTATGTTTGCCGCCAGCCCGGATGCATTTTTGGGCAGTTGTCGCGCGGGTATAGGGGCGCTTATCAAAGCCCAAAAACACGTCTTTAAACTGATTCATCCCTGCATTAGTAAATAGCAGCGTGGGGTCATCCCCCGGTACCACTGGGCTGGATGGAACGATTTGGTGGCCTTTGGCGGCAAAGAAGTCCAGGTAGGCCTGGCGAATTTGGGAAACTTTCATGGGAATAATTATCGCATTCGCACCAGTGCAGGGCAAACCCTAGACAAGATACCCCCTACCTGCCTTACAATCGCACAACATCAATAAATAAATCGGCACAAATGTCGATGAACAAGGAGCGCAACTTGAATATCCGCAATCAAAAAGACTTTGGTGCAGGGATCATGTATATGGTCATTGGGCTATTCTTTACCTTTGTAGCATTGCAATACCAAATGGGTACACCTGCCAAAATGGGCCCAGGCTATTTTCCATTCTGGCTGGGCTTGCTCATGACCGCCCTCGGCCTACTCATTTTGGTGAAATCTCTCAGCGCTAAAGCAGCGATTGAAAAGATTCCCAAGTTTGACTGGAAAATCATTGGCATGATTACTGGCTCTGTCGTTCTTTACGGCATCCTTTTGCCAACAATGGGCTTTATTATTGCGATTGCCGTCTTGGTATTTATGTCTGCTAGCGCCAGTCATGAGTTTCATTGGAAAGGCACTTTAGTCAATGCGATTGTCCTGATTGTCTTTACCTACTCCGTATTTGTGCTGGGTCTGAAGCTTCAGTTCCCATTGCTACCTTTCTTTCTTCAACAATAACGAACCCGGACTCTAAAAATGGACTTATTTGCTAATTTAGCCCTCGGTTTCGATACAGCGTTTACGCTGCAAAACCTTCTTTACTGCCTGATTGGTTGCGTGCTTGGCACCTTGATTGGCGTTCTTCCTGGTCTTGGCCCAATTGCAACGATTGCAATGCTTCTGCCAGCAACCTATGCTTTGCCCCCAATTGCCGCATTGATCATGTTGGCTGGTATTTACTACGGCTCCCAGTACGGCGGCTCCACCACTGCCATTTTGCTCAACATCCCAGGTGAAACCTCCTCGGTGGTGACGGCGATCGATGGGTATCAAATGGCCCGAAACGGTCGAGCGGGCGTAGCCCTCTTTACCGCTGGTATGGGCTCATTCTTTGCAGGGTGTGTAGCAACCCTCGTATTGGCAGCCTTTGCTGCACCACTCTCCCAATTAGCATTTAAATTCGGTCCCGCTGAATACTTCTCCCTAATGGTCTTGGGGTTAATTGGCGCGGTGGTTCTTGCTTCCGGCTCATTGGTTAAGGCTATTGGCATGATCGTTTTAGGCTTGTTAATGGGCTTGATCGGTACCGACGTGAACTCTGGCGTATCACGGTATGCGTTTGACATCCCTGAATTAAGTGATGGTATCGGCTTCGTTGCGGTGGCAATGGGCGTCTTCGGCTTCGCTGAAATCATGACCAATCTGGAAAAGAAAGGTGAGGATGAGGGCTTCTTAAACAAGATGACCACTATGATCCCAACCAAGCAAGACGTGAAGCGTATGATCCCCTCGATTTTGCGTGGCACAGCTATTGGCTCAATTTTGGGTATCCTGCCAGGCGGCGGTGCTGCTTTGGCTGCTTTCGGCGCTTACTCAGTTGAGAAGAAATCCTCTAAGTACAGCCATGAATTTGGTAAAGGTGCCATTGAGGGTGTAGCAGGTCCAGAGTCAGCTAACAATGCTGCTGCTCAAACATCCTTTATCCCATTGCTCACCTTAGGTATCCCACCTAATGCTGTGATGGCATTGATGGTTGGCGCGATGACCATTCACAACATTCAGCCTGGTCCACAGGTAATGACCAGCAACCCAGCCTTGTTTTGGGGTCTGATTGCGTCAATGTGGATCGGCAATATGATGCTGATTATTTTGAACTTGCCATTGATCGGTATGTGGGTACAGCTCCTGAAGATTCCTTATCGCTTTATGTACCCAGCGATCTTGGTGTTCTGCTGTATCGGTGTTTACACCGTGAACAACACTGTCTTTGACGTATACGTCACAGCAGCTTTTGGCTTAATTGGATACCTGTTCTACAAATTGGGTTGTGAACCCCCTCCATTACTCCTTGGCTTCATCCTCGGACCAATGATGGAGGAGAACTTCCGTCGCGCTTTGTTGCTCTCCCGCGGTGATTTCACAACCTTCTTAACCCGCCCACTCTCATTAGGCCTGCTCATCGCAGCAGCCCTCTTGGTCGTTATCGTGGCTTTGCCGGCAGTAAAAGCAACCCGAGAGGCCGCCTTCGTAGAAGAGTAATCTTCAGTCTCCATAGAAACGAGCCCGCAGCAGTTTGCGGGCTTTTTCTTTATGGTTTGGGGCTTTTCTCTACAATGTGGGCATGTCCCAAGATAGCAAACCACCTAAAGCCGCTGCCGGCGCAATAGCCGAGCCCTCCAATTTTTTACGTCAGATCATCGATCATGACTTAGCCAGTGGCGCATTTGCTCAGCGTACAGATTTAGCCAATCAAGCCATCCCATCTATCATTACCCGCTTTCCACCAGAGCCAAATGGCTACCTGCATATCGGTCATGCCAAAAGTATTTGCCTGAACTTTGGCCTGGCGGCTGACTACAACGCATTGCCTGGCGGCGCTCGCTGCAATATGCGCCTAGATGACACCAATCCGGTTAAAGAAGATGTTGAGTATGCCGACAGTATTTTGGATGCGGTGAAATGGTTGGGCTTTAGCTGGGGTGATCATCTGTATCACGCCAGTGATTACTTTGATCGCCTGTACGAGTTTGCAGAAATTCTGATTCAAAATGGGAAGGCGTATGTTGACAGTCAAAGTGCTGAAGACATTCACACCAATCGCGGTAACTTTGGCCAAGCTGGAAAAAATAGTCCTTTCCGTGACCGCAGCCCTGCAGAAAATCTGACTCTCTTTCGCGAAATGCGCGATGGCAAATTTAAAGATGGTGAACATGTTCTGCGCCTGAAGATTGATATGGCGCACCCGAATATTGTGATGCGCGATCCAGTCGTCTATCGCATTCGCCACACTGATCATCACCGCACAGGGAGCAAGTGGTGCATCTACCCTTTATACGATTACACCCACTGTATTTCGGATGCACTGGAAAATGTTTCACACTCCATTTGCACTCTGGAATTTGAAAACAATCGTCCGCTCTATGACTGGATTGTGAACGCATTAAAAGAGCTGGGTATCTTCAAAGATCCTGTGCCACATCAGTATGAATTCGCCCGCCTCAATTTAACTTACACCATCACCAGTAAACGTAAATTGCTGCAACTGGTGGAAGAGAACCATGTCGAGGGTTGGGATGACCCGCGTATGCCAACCATAGTAGGTATACGTCGTAGAGGCTACACCCCAGAAAGTATTCGTTTGTTCTGTGAGCGTATTGGGGTCTCGAAAGCAGATAGCTGGATTGATATGAGCACGCTGGAGCAAGCCTTGCGCGATGATCTAGAAGCTAGAGCACCACGGGCTACTGCCGTGCTCAAGCCACTGAAGTTGGTGATTGAAAACTTCGATGCTGCAGCTAGCGAGTCTTGCTCAGCACCTCGTCACCCCCAGCATCCTGAATGGGGTAATCGTGAATTCAATTTCACACGTGAGTTGTGGATTGAAGCCGACGACTTTATGAGAGAGCCTGTTAAAGGGTTTTTTAGACTCTATCCACCCACTGGTGATCAGCCTGGTGGAAGAGTGCGCTTACGTCACGGCTTCGTGATCGAGTGCACTGGCTTTGAAACTGACGCTGCTGGCAATGTCATTCAAGTGAATGCGACGCACTTTGCTGACAGCAAGAGCGGGACACCGGGGTCAAATAATTACAAGGTTAAAGGCAATATTCATTGGGTGAGTGCTGCTGAAGCCATTCCAGCTGAAGTGCGAATCTACGACCATCTCTTTAGTGATCCGCACCCTGATAGCGGTGATAAGAATTTCTTAGACGCTATCAATCCAAATTCCAAGAAAACCATCACTGCTTACCTAGAACCTTGCATGAAAGATGCCAAAGCGGAAGATCGCTTTCAGTTTGAACGTCACGGCTATTTTGTCGCAGACCAATCTGATTCAAAACCTGGCAAGCCAGTCTTCAATCGCGCAGTCGGCCTCAAGGATTCTTGGAAATAGTCTTCAAAAATACTGCCACGCTGGGATAGCGTAGCGGGGTTTTGAGTTCGGGCAATCGAGTATTGGTCACACGCCTGGATTCACGCATAAACGACCACAGCATTGGACTGACTATTTTCTGCAACTCTGCTGCAGGCATTCGCGCAGGCCGCTCCAAACCAAAAGCATCTGCCACCTCGTCAAAGTAATCCCCCATTTTGGTTTCACCGCCGTCACAGGCATTGATAACCCTCTGAGGTTTGCCGTGATACACCGCAGCGCAAACCAAGCGGGCCAAATCATCACTTTGGATGTGATTTGAATACGCATCCTCATCCGATATTAGCGCTGGCGTCCTTGCTTGCAAGCGCTCGACTGGGAGGCGATTGGCAGCATAAATGCCCGGTACGCGCAGAATCGTGACAGCGACACCATGAGCTGGTCCCCATAGGCGTAAGACCCGCTCAGCATCGACCCTCCGCTTCGCGCGCTCACTTTGAGGATTTACTGGTGTTATCTCAGACACTCGACCCCCTTTATGGTCACCATAGACCCCTGTAGTACTCACATAAATGAGGCGACTGAGGCTAGCGGGCCCTTGGGCTAAAATTCGGGTCAGGTTGCGGGTTCGGCTATCACGATGACCTATGTTCTGGGGTGGCGCCAAATGAATCACGGTTTCCGCCAAACCACTTAAACGCCAGAGAGTCTCTGGCTTGTCTAAGTCCCCCAAAATAGGAGTGATGCCAAGTCCCCTCAATTCTGAAAAACGGCTTTGCTGCGAAGTGAGCGCAAAAACGCGATAGTTCCGACAAAGCTGTTTAGCTACGCGGAGACCAATGTCGCCACAGCCAATGATCAGGATTCGGGGTTTACCAAAAGATTGCATAAGTGACATCGTAACGATTTATTGAAAGGAATGAGAGTGTCCTACCAAGTCACGCTCAAAACGAGCGGCAAACAATTTACTGTGAATCAGGATGAAACTGTCCTGGAAGCTGCTCTGCGCCAAAATATCAATTTACCCTATGGCTGTAAAAATGGTGCCTGCGGATCTTGCAAAGGCAAAGTCCTAGAGGGTCAAGTTACCCATGGCCAGCATAGCGAAAGCGCCATGTCACGTGCCGACGAAACTGGCGGCGCTACTTTATTTTGTTGTGCCCACCCCCAATCCGACTTGCTCATTGAGGCTCGCGAAGTACAAGGGGCTGGAGACATTGCGATTCGCAAAGTGCCTTGTCGCGTCCATGCGATTTCCAGACACGGCAGTGATGTGGCTATTTTGAAACTCCAACTGCCTGCTTCTGAACGCTTTCAGTTTCTAGCGGGTCAGTATCTCGAATTTCTACTCAAAGATGGCCAACGCCGGGCCTATTCCATTGCCAATGCTCCAGAGCAAGAAGGCCCACTAGAGTTGCATATTCGTCACCTGCCAGGTGGACTGTTTACAGATTTTGTCTTTGCTGCAAAAGATCCAGCGCTCAAGGAAAAAGATATTCTGCGTTTTGAAGGCCCGCTAGGTAGCTTCTTCCTAAGAGAAGACTCCAAGAAGCCCATCATCTTTGTAGCGGCCGGCACTGGCTTTGCCCCCATCAAATCCATCATTGAACAAATGCAGGCGAAAAAGATTCAAAGGCCTATTTCCCTGTATTGGGGTGGACGTCGTCCGAGCGACCTCTATATGAATAGCTTATGCGAGACCTGGGCACAAGACCTGCCGGACTTTAAATACATCCCGGTGATTTCTGATGCACTCCCTGAAGATGCCTGGGATGGTCGTAGTGGCTTTGTGCACGAAGCAGTGATGACGGATCACCCAAACCTCAAAGACTTCCAGGTCTACGCTTGCGGAGCCCCAGTCATGGTCAATGCCGCACGTCAGGACTTTTCATCACAATGTCATCTGCCCGAGGAAGAATTCTTTGCGGATTCCTTTACTAGTGCCGCAGATCTTGCGGGATAATAAAATCCTCTTTCTATTTAACCGTTGCAGACAGTCATCAGAATGAATAAGCCAGCCCAGTCCGTAGATGCTCACTCCATTATGTTCATCACCCAAAGACCAGAATTGGTCATGGCTGAGGGACAAGGCTCGTGGCTAACGGATAACAACGGTAAGCGCTATTTAGACTTCTTGCAAGGCTGGGCAGTCAATTGCCTGGGCCATGGCAACCCCGGCATGATCGCGGCACTCAACGCTCAAGCCAAAAAGCTGATTAATCCAAGTCCAGCGTTTTACAACGAGCCGATGATTCGCCTGGCAAATCTACTCACGGACAATAGTTGCTTTAATAAAGTCTTCTTTGCCAACAGTGGCGCTGAAGCTAATGAAGGCGCAATTAAATTAGCGCGCAAATGGGGTCAACTCAATAAGTCTGGTGCTTTTGAAATCATCACCTTTGATCACAGCTTTCATGGCCGCACGATTGCCACCATGAGCGCTTCTGGTAAACCAGGTTGGGACACGATGTTTGCCCCACAAGTTCCAGGCTTTCCTAAAGCAGATCTCAATGATTTGGACTCAGTCAAAAAACTGGTAACTGATAAAACTGTTGCAGTCATGGTTGAGCCAGTTCAAGGTGAAGGCGGCGTGATTCCAGCGAGCGCCGAGTTCATGACGAGCCTGCGTAAGTTCACCAAAGAAAATAATATCCTCTTGATCGTGGATGAAGTACAGGCAGGTTGTGGTCGCACAGGCACTCTATTTGCTTATCAGCATTACGGCATTGAGCCTGACATCATGACCTTAGGAAAAGGTATTGGTGGCGGTGTTCCACTCGCAGCACTGATGGCAACGGATGCAGTCGCTTGCTTTGTTCCTGGCGACCAAGGCGGCACTTACAATGGCAATCCATTAATGACTGCAGTTGGCATTAGCGTAATTGAGCAACTATTAGCCCCAGGGTTTTTAGACTCCGTCAAAGCCAAAGGCCAATTACTGCGCTCTGAACTCCTTGCTCTCTCTGAAGAATTTGGTCTTGAAGGCGAACGTGGCGAGGGTCTCTTACGCGCCCTCATGCTTAGCAAGGACGTTGGTGGAAAATTGGTAGACCTAGCGCGTGATCGCAGCCCAGAAGGTTTGCTCATTAACTCACCAAGACCCAATCTATTGCGCTTTATGCCAGCACTCAATGTGTCTGATGATGAGATTCGTCAGATGTGCAATATGCTGCGCGAGTTGTTAAAGCAGGTAGCTTAAATATTGCTTAACCCGAATTATTCGCCTACTCACTCACCTAGATAGGCAGTTCGCACTCGTGGGTCTTGCAAAAGCTCTTTACCCGTTCCACTGAAGGTAATTAAACCGCTCTCCATCACATAAGCGCGATCAGCCATCTGCAATGCTAAGCGTGCATTTTGTTCTACCAACAATATCGTCATACCCTTAGCAGCAAGATTGCGAATCACATCAAAGATGGTCTCCACCATGATGGGGGATAAACCCATAGATGGTTCATCGAGCAATAACAACTTCGGCTCTGCCATCATCGCCCTGCCCATTGCTACCATCTGTTGCTCACCGCCTGATAAGGTTCCGGCCAATTGAGATAGACGTTCTTTTAGCCTAGGGAAATAAAAATACACCTCTTCTAACTTGCGCTCAAATGCCTTGGCATCCGTTTTTAAGAATGCCCCCATCTGTAGATTTTCTAAAATGGTCATACGCTTAAAAACACCGCGACCTTCAGGAACCAAACCTAAGCCTAGCTTGACCAATTCATATGCAGGCATGGCTTTTGTCTGCTGCCGATTAAATTCCACCTCACCAGCTGCTGGACTCAATAATCCGGCAACCGCCTTGAGGGTTGAGCTTTTGCCAGCGCCATTTGCACCGATCAAAGCGACTAGCTCACCATCTCCCACCTGAAAATCAATTCCCTTAACGGCATTAATGCCACCGTAAGCGACTTTAAGATTCTGGACTTTTAAGAGTGCTGAGCTCATCACACAGCCCCCTGACCAAGATAAGCACGAATGACTTCTGGATGAGTACGCACATCTGCGGGCTTACCTGTAGCAATCACCTTGCCATAGTCTAAGACAGTCAAGCTATCGCAAATTCCCATCACGAGGCTCACATCATGCTCAATGAGCAAGATCGTTGTGCCATCCTCCCGAATGCGTAAGAGCAATTCACGTAACTCTAATTTTTCGGTGGCGTTCATGCCCGCAGCAGGCTCATCCAAAGCTAAGAGCTTAGGCTCAGTTGCTAAAGCTCGGGCGATCTCTAGGCGACGTTGATGTCCATAAGACAAGTTGCGCGCCTGCATATCCGCATATTCACTTAAGCCAACATAAGCCAGCAACAAGCGTGATTTTTCACGAATAGCCCGCTCTTCCTTTTTTGTCGACGGGAAGCGAAAGATAGCGCCGAGCAAGCCAGCGTTAGAGCGGCAATGACAACCCACCATCACATTTTCAAGAACGGTCATTTCACCAAAGAGACGAATGTTCTGGAAGGTTCTGGCTAATCCAGCTTTAGTGACATTAGCAACAGACTCTGGAGAATAGGCAGCACCATCAAAAAGAAATATGCCAGCATCGGCCGGATAAAGTCCGGTGATGACGTTAAAGAAGGTGGTCTTGCCGGCACCATTAGGGCCAATTAAGCCCACAATCGATCCGTGTGGGACTTGTAAGCCAACATTTTCCAAAGCCTGCACACCACCAAAGCGTTTGGAGACATCCGTGACATCGAGTAGCAAAGTCATGATGCGCTCCGCTTCTGCCAAATGCCACCAGGGCGATACAGCATGACCAGAATTAAAGCCAAGCCATAGATCAATTGACGAATCACCTCGACATCAACTAGGACATGACCAAATAGAAAATTCTGTACAGGTTGTGCCACACCGCGCAAGACTTCGGGAAAAACAGCCAGCAAGATGGCACCTAATATCACTCCAGGAATATGGCCAATACCACCCAAGACCACCATGGCTAATACGACGATAGATTCCCACAGCGTAAATGACTCGGGCGATACAAAACCTTGGAATGCAGAAAAGAGGACGCCGGCAACTCCAGCAAACGAAGCGCCAATGGCAAAGGCCATTAACTTCATATTGCGCGTATTAATACCCATGGCCTTAGCAGCAATCTCATCTTCGCGAATAGCCACCCATGCGCGCCCAATCCGCGAGTCTTGTAAATGTAAGCACACGATTGCCACAGCAATCGCCAGCAATGCAAATAGATAAAAGACAAGATACAGACCTGGCATCTTGATAAAACCCAAGTCCAAGGTCTTGGCAAAATTAATACCAAATAATTGAATTGGATCAATTGCCGTAATGCCCTTTGGACCATTGGTCAGGTTCAGTGGACGATCCAAGTTATTCATAAAGATACGAATGATTTCACCGAAACCTAAAGTCACAATCGCCAAATAGTCGCCGCGTAACTGCAGTGTGGGTAAGCCCAAAACAATTCCAAATACGGCCGTCACAATGATCGCGAAAACGGCAACGAACCATGGTGAAAAATGCATGCCTGCTGGGAAAACAGTGGCAATCGCTTCAAAATTCTGAGGTAAATGCGGAGAAGCTAACAAAGCATAGCTATAAGCGCCCAAGGCATAAAAAGCGATGTAACCCAAGTCCAATAAGCCCGCAAAACCCACCACTACATTTAGACCTAAAGCCAAAACAATGTAGAGCAAAGCAAAATCTAAAACACGCACCCAGTAATTGCCGCCACTAGCGCCCACCACCCAAGGCAGAAGAATCAGAGCAACTACTCCTAGCCACAAATACGTGGCTCGATTGATCTGAGTAAAACGATTAAGCACGGTCCGACACTTTCTCGCCGAGCAAACCAGTAGGACGCAATACTAAAACCAAGATAAGCACGAGAAAAGCAAAGATATCTTGGTAGTTGGAACCAAAGACGCCGCCTGTTAGCTCGCCAATGTAGCCGGCACCCAATGATTCAATTAAACCTAAGAGCAGGCCACCCAACATAGCGCCCTGTAAATTTCCAATGCCACCTAATACGGCAGCAGTAAAGGCCTTAAGCCCCGGAATAAATCCCATATAGAAATGCACATTGCCATAATTACTGGCAATCATCACCCCCGCTAGACCGGCCAATGCACCGCCCAACATAAAGGTGATGGAGATCACACGATTGGGATTGACACCCATCAGTGCAGCAATTTGTGTTTGCTCTGCAGTGGCGCGCATAGCGCGGCCTAGCTTAGTTTTTTCCACTAAGAACAGTAACCCGCACATGACTACTAGCGCAACCACAATGATGACAATTTCTTTTCCGGTAATAGTTGCACCGCTACCAAATACGTCAATAGGGCTTGATGGCAGCAACTGTGGATAGGTCATGGGATTACGCGACCAGATCATCATCGCAATTGTCTGCAGCAGAATTGACATGCCGATGGCAGAAATCAAGGGGGCTAAACGCGGGGCATTACGTAATGGGCGGTAGGCAATGCGCTCAATCAAATAGCTCAGACCGGCGCAGACCGCCATCGTGACCGGTAAGACGATTAAGAGTGTTAACCATCCTGGTAAATCACTTGTGAGACTCAGAATCAACCGCAGCAATGACAACGACACCATGGCGCCGATCATCAATACTTCACCATGGGCAAAATTAATAATGCCCAGTACGCCATACACCATGGTGTAACCCAGAGCAATCAAGGCATAAATGCTACCAAGCACTAAACCGTTGATGATCTGCTGGAGGAGGATATCCATTAATTCAATCGGGAAATTAAATGAAACAAGATAAGGTCACAAGATAAGGTCAAAAAAAACAGCACCGCAATTGCGGTGCTGTTTGAGTTGAGGCCTCTTACATCTTAATGACTTCAAGAACTGTTTTCTTTTTGTCTTTAAAGTCGTACAAAGTAATCACGCCTTCTTTCATATCGCCTTTGTTATCAAAAGCAATGTTGCCAATCAGGCCAGTCATCTTAGTATCTGGCATCACCAACAAGATCTTAGAAGGGTCGGTAGAGTTGGCGCGCTTCATAGAATCCACCAAGACATACACCGCATCATAGGTAAATGGCGCATAAATTTGCACATCAGAATTAAAGCGTTCTTTGTAGCGCTTCTGGAAGTCTGCACCCTGAGCCATTTTAGAAAGAGCCATACCTGCTTCAGAGCACACTACGTTCACCACCGCATCACCAGCAAGCTCAGCCAATTTTTCAGTACACATGCCGTCACCACCAACTACTTTGGCCTTAATACCAAGCTCTGCTGCCTGCTTAGTTAATGGACCACCAGTCGCGTCCATACCGCCGTACATGATGACGTCAGGCTTAGTGCCCTTCACTTTAGTCAGAATGGCTTTGAAGTCAGTAGCCTTGTTATTGCTAGCCTCGCGGGTAACGACTTTGACGCCAGCAGCTTTAATGGTTTTTTCGAACTCATCAGCTAAGCCTTTACCGTATTGAGTGGAGTCATCAATGATGGCTACGGTTTTTGCTTTCAAGTTTTTGGATACGTAGTCAGCCAAGGCCGGACCTTGTTGCGCATCTGTTGCCACTAAGCGATAAGTCGTTTTAAAACCCTGCTTGGTGTAATCAGGATTGGTAGATGATGGGGAAATCTGGGTAATGCCTGCATCACTATAAATTTTTGATGCTGGAATACTGGTGCCAGAGTTTAAGTGGCCAACAACTCCAGCCACTTTTGCATCAACTAATTTTTGCGCGACTTGCGTTGCTGTCTTTGGATCTTCTGCATCATCCTCAGGCACCAAAGTCAAAACGACTTTTTTACCGTCAATCGTCAAGCCGGCCTTGTTAATTTCTTCAAGAGCGAGGCGTGCGCCGTTTTCATTATCTTTACCCAAGTGCGCAATCGGGCCAGTCAATGGGGCAACGTGACCAATTTTGACCTCAACAGCATCGCTCGGAATCGAGCTAGCTTTGTCGCCACCTTTTCCGCAGCCCGCTAGCATCAATACCGTAGCAGCTGAAACGGCCAATGCACTCTTGATAAATATCCCTTTTGAATCGCTCATCAACAACTCCTTTAGTAAATGCATCAGTTAACTAAGTTTTTAGGTAATGAAAATATTACATCTTCGACAACACCGTCTAGATTTCGCACCTGTCTGGGTCCAAATTCTTGTATGCGCGCCACAATCGCTTGTGCCAAGCTCTCGGGGGCTGAAGCGCCTGCAGTTAGACCTACCCGCTTTTTACCAGCAAACCATTCTGGCTTCAGTTGTTCAGGTGCATCCACCATATAGGAAGGTACGCCTAATTTTTCAGACAACTCTCGCAAGCGATTGGAGTTAGAGCTCGTCGCGCTACCCACGACAATCACCACCTCAACTTGGGGTGCCATAAATTTGACAGCATCCTGGCGATTCTGTGTCGCATAACAAATATCTTGCTTACGAGGCTGAACAATCTTGGGAAACTTTTGGGTCAAGGCTTCAACAATCTCTTTGGTTTCATCTACAGAGAGCGTGGTTTGCGTGACAAAAGCCATTTTTTCATCTGCTGCAAATGGCAGGCCTGCTACATCAGCCACTCTCTCAATCAAAAACACGCCTTCTTTGACCTGGCCCATCGTGCCCTCAACCTCGGGATGCCCTGCATGGCCAATCATCAACACAGTGAAGCCGTCTTTACACATCTTCACAACCTCAAGATGCACCTTGGTCACTAAAGGACAGGTCGCGTCATATACCTGCAGCCCCCGCCCCTCTGCATCCCTACGAACCTCTTGAGATACCCCGTGAGCGCTAAAGACCACAATGCCACCCTTGGGAACTTCATGCAATTCCTCAACGAAGACTGCGCCTTTTTCTCGCAGCTCATTGACCACATAAACGTTGTGCACAATTTCATGTCGCACATAAATCGGCGCGCCAAAACGTGTCAGCGCTTCATCTACGATATGAATCGCTCGATCAACTCCCGCGCAAAAACCACGGGGTTGGGCCATCAAAATTTCTGCAGTGTCTTTATCGCTCATCTGGATTTAAAGGATGCCAACGATTTCAGCTTCAAACGTCACCGGCCTTCCAGCCAAGGGGTGATTGAAATCAAACCAAGCACCCTCTTCATTAATCGATTGCAACACACCCGCATATTGAGCGCCGCCAGGAGCATTGAACTCAATCACATCACCAGGATTAAATTGCACGTCGTCATCGCGCCCTTCTTTTAAAGCGCCCAAGGAAACCCACTGCACTAAATCGTCTTTGCGCTCCCCGAAACTTTCTTCCGGCGGCAATAAGGCAGTCTTTTTTTCACCCACACCAAGTCCTAACAACACCTTTTCAAAACAAGGCGCAAATTGTCCAGATCCCATCATCACCGTCGCAGGGCGGTCAATAAAGGTATTGATGTAATCCTCCCCGCTGGGCAAAGTCAGCCGATAGTTGAGAGTCAAGTAGGAGTTAGGCAACACCGTAAGCTTAGTCATAAGGTGATTGTATCTAGACCCGTACAAACTATGCGCTCCCCGATTTCAGATTGGCCTAAAACAGAGCAGCCCCGGGAGAAGCTACGCACCCATGGGGCGGCTTTTTTGACTGATGCTGAGTTATTAGCCATTTTTCTCAGGGTGGGGGTGAAAGGTAAGTCAGCCGTAGCCCTTGCCGAAGACCTGCTTCATCACTTTGGAAGCCTGCCAAAGCTATTGAATTCAAGCCCAGAAGAGCTGACGCAAATCCATGGAATGGGACTATCTAAGTGGTCACAAATCCAGGCCGCCTATGAGCTGGTAAAGCGTAGTCTTGAGGAGGGATTGGCTCAAGACTCTATTTTTTTATCGCCCATACATGTCCGAGAGTTCTTACAGGCCAAAATTGGGCGTCTACCCCATGAGGTCTTTCTATGTCTTTACCTGGACTCCCGCTATCGCCTAATCGAGTGTCAGGAGCTGTTTCGGGGCTCAATCACCCAGACCGCCGTATACCCCAGAGAAATCCTCAAAGAAGCTTTGGCCAGAAATGCCTGCGCCCTAATCGTGGCTCACAATCACCCTAGTGGCAACCCGATTCCCAGCGAAGCTGACCAAAACCTTACCCAAACCCTCAAAAACGCCTTGCAATTGATCGATATTCCCCTGCTTGACCACTGCATTGTGAGCGGCAGTGGATTTTTCTCGTTTTCGGATGCTGGCCTTATGAAAATTGGTGATAAATGATAGTAAATACTAACTTAACTAATAATTTACACCCCAAAAAGCCTTTTGGCCTGGCAGGGCTCCAAACTAAAGCGCATTGGGGGTAGATCAAAAGGGGCTTAGCCTGATACAATCTTCTTTTTTCGCAATTAATGGAGTCCGTCATGGCAAAAGTTTGCCAAGTCACTGGGAAGAAGCCGATGGTTGGCAACAATGTATCCCATGCAAACAATAAAACGAAGCGTCGCTTTTTGCCTAATCTGCAAAACCGCCGTTTCTGGGTTGAATCTGAAAACCGTTGGATTAGCTTGCGCTTAACCAATGCTGGTTTGCGCGTTATCGACAAAAATGGCATCGATGCTGTTTTGACTGATCTACGTGCACGCGGCGAAATTTAAGGAGCACAAAAATGGCTAAAGGCGGCAGAGAAAAAATCAAATTAGAGTCATCAGCTGGTACTGGTCACTTCTATACCACTTCAAAAAACAAGCGTACAAAGCCTGAGAAAATGGAGATCATGAAGTTCGATCCAACCATTCGCAAGCACGTTGCTTACAAAGAAACAAAGCTCAAGTAATTTACGTACTTGCAGCAAAGAAAAAACCCGCTACATCAGCGGGTTTTTTCTTGTCCATGACTTGACCAACTTATACGTAGCGACGTAATCGTAAAGAGAAGTCACGCAAACTCGAGAGGCCACTCTCTTCGGCACGCTGACACCAAGTATGCAATTGCGATAACAACTGATCGCCCGTTGCATTAGAACGACTCCAGATTGCTTGCAAATCGCGTCGCATTTCAATCATCTTGCGCAACTGTGTATTGCTAGCAATCAACTCTTCAAGCTTTGCCTTTTCTGCTTCGCTTAAGCGGGCTTCATCTTTACCCAACCAGGTGCGCGCATCCTTTAGATGTGAGGCTAATACCTGCATATGCTGGACTTCATTACTAAAGAAACTCCGCAGAGTCTTACTATAACGAGCCATGATTTCATAACGGTTGGCAATGATTGCCTCAAGAGTGCCTTGATCTGCGGGGCGTAAGTCGCTCAGCACTGGCTTTGGTGAAGTCTTCTTCACTTTAGCCAAACCTACTGTGCTCATCATCTGAATATAGAGCCAGCCAATATCGAATTCGTACCATTTGTTGGAAAGCTTGGCACTCGTCGCAAAGGTGTGATGGTTGTTATGTAACTCTTCGCCGCCAATCAAAATTCCCCAGGGAACAATATTGGTGGAGGCATCTTCACAATCGTAGTTGCGATATCCCCAGTAGTGGCCAATACCATTGATGATGCCGGCAGCAGTAATCGGAATCCACAGCATTTGTACAGCCCAAACAGTCAGGCCAATTGCGCCAAATAAAAACACATCGATGATGAGCATCAAACCAAGACCTTGCCAAGAAAGGCTGGCATAAACATTGTGCTCAATCCAATCATCTGGTGTGCCATGGCCAAACTTGTCTAGCGTCTCTTGATTTTTGGATTCTGTTTTGTAGAGTTCAGCACCACGAGAAAGAACGGTACCGATACCGAGGATTTGTGGGCTGTGCGGATCATCAACGGTCTCGCATTTAGCGTGATGCTTGCGGTGAATGGCTGCCCACTCCTTAGTAACCATGCTGGTTGTAAGCCACAACCAAAAACGGAAAAAATGGGATGCAATTGGATGCAAATCTAAAGCACGGTGCGCTTGGCAGCGATGCAAAAAGATCGTGACGCTAGCAATCGTGATGTGGGTAACGATCAAGGTGAAAACCAGAATTTGCCACCAAGACCAGTCTAAATATCCGTGCGCAAGCCAATTCAGAAAGAGGTCAAAACTTGAAACTGAAGCTGTGTTCAAAAGGGTGTCCCTAAAGAGGTCTAAACCTTTATTTTAATTCTTCTCAGCCTTCTCCAGCTTCTTAGTTTTCACTTTTTTCTCTTTTAACGCTTCTTTCTCGCCATCCGCTACTGGTACGGACGCTTTCTTTTGGAACACGGCCCCAAAGAAACCATCCGTCCCATGAACATGTGGCCACAGCTGCCACCAAGGGTTATCCGGACTGCAACCAACGGGTAAGGCATCTTTTGGAAAGAGGGGCTTGAGCACCTCAGCCGCTGGAACAACCTCAAAATTAGGGTGCGATGCTAAGAAAGCCTCGGCAATGGCTTGATTTTCTTGGGGTAACAAGCTGCAGGTGGCATACACCAGGCGACCACCTGGCTTTAGCAAGCGACTTGCAGAGGCCAAAATATTGCTTTGCTTTTCGTTTAACTCCAAGAGTCCAGCAGGCGTTTGACGCCATTTGATATCCGGGTTGCGTCTGAGTGTTCCCATACCGCTACAAGGGGCATCAACCAAGACTCGATCAATCTTTCCGGCTAGACGTTTGATCTTGGCATCGTTCTCACTATCAATCCACACAGGATGAACGTTTGAAAGGCCGCTACGGGCCTGCCTTGGCTTCAAATTGGCCAAGCGACGCTCAGATGTATCAAGAGCATACAAACGCCCTGTGGAGCGCATGAGTGCCCCAATCGCTAAAGTCTTGCCACCAGCACCAGCACAGAAGTCGACCACCATTTCACCGCGCTTAGGTGCAAGCAAATAGGACAGCAACTGACTGCCCTCGTCTTGCACTTCAAACATACCAGCTTTAAAGCCCACAGTGTTCTGCAAAGCAGGCTTACCCATGATGCGAACACCATCAGGCGCATAAGGCGTTGGAATGGCTTGATAGCGCCCGCCCAAAGCATTCATCTCGGCGAGCAATTGCTCGCGAGTTGTCTTCATCGTGTTGGCACGCAAGTCCAGCAAGGCTGGTTGCATCAAAGACTTAGCAAGTTCCTCACGCGTTTCTTCACCAGGATATTTTCCAAATGCATCCCAAAGCCAGTCGGGCAAGTTGTTGCGAACCAGTGGATTTAAAGTGGCACGGTCAACGGTTGAGACATGTTGCAACCATTCGTATTCGCCAGGTTTGAGCACGTGAGCTAAGTCAGCAATTGCACTCTCTGCACGATTAGCCGAACCAAGACCACCTTCAGTCAGAGCGGACATCAAACCCAAGAGGGCTAAGCGTCTAGCTTGAGAACCTTCGCCACTCACAGCAAGTTGAGAGAGCTCGTTTTTACGACGCAAAATAGCAAATGCACTCTCTGCAATCAGCGCGCGATCGCGATTGCCAAGCTGCGGCTCGGAGCGGAAATAGCGACTCACCACCCGATCAGCTGGTTGCTCAAAACTCAACAACTCTGGAAGCAAGCGCTCTAAATGCAGCGCATGTTGAGGCAAAGCCTTGGCGTTGGAGAAATTCTTTTGCCCTACTGGTGCAATGAGGTTGCCACTAGCATTGCGACGCTCAGTACTACGTTGTGGATCTCTAGATTTAGCAGCGTAACTTTTTTCGGGGCCTAGCCTTGAGCTAGATCTGGAGCCGGATTTAGAGCTACTACCAGCTCCGCGGGATGAACGTTCTTTACTCATAATTTCAATAATTGCGACTCTGGGGGGAAAAGCTTCACTTGATTACCTTCTATTCGCAATCGTCCATCAAGGAACCATTTTACGGCCCGCGGGTAAATCTGATGCTCAGCCGCCAAAACTCGCGCCGCCAAACTGTCGACATCATCTCCTTCAAGCACTGGAACAGAGGCCTGACAGATGATTGGGCCCTCATCCACGCCTTCGGTCACAAAATGTACGGTGGCACCATGTTCCTTCACGCCAGCCTCTAAAGCACGCTCATGCGTGTGCAAACCAGGGAAGGCTGGCAGCAAGGCTGGGTGGATATTGATCAATCTACCCTCAAAATGACGAATAAAGCCCGGAGTCAGAATTCTCATAAAACCGGCTAAGACCACCAAATCAGCACCCAATTCATCAATCTTGGCAATTAAGGCTGCATCGAAAGACTCTCGGGAAGCATGCTCACGGTGCTCAATGAAAAAGGCCGGAATGCCCTGAGAGCGAGCAAAATCAAGGCCCTTAGCGGCTGAGTGGTTAGCAATGACCCCGGCAAACTTGACCGGCCACTGCTCTTTTTGGGCTATTTTGACGATGGCCTCGAAATTAGATCCGCGGCCTGAGATTAAGGTGACGATAGAAGGCATGCCCACAATATAATTCAAGGCTACCCTGAAAGCGATTTGTGAACGTATTCCGTGGCCCCACCCAGTTTTCTGCAGGACCAGCTTGTGCCTTAACCATCGGCAATTTCGATGGCGTGCACAGGGGTCATCGCGCCCTGCTCGAAGAGCTTAAAAAGGGAGCCGAGGAAAAAGGTTTGGTTAGTTGCGTCATGACGTTTGAGCCCCACCCTAAAGAATTCTTCTCCCCAGAACAGGCGCCACCGCGCATTCTCAATTTGCGGGACAAGTTAGCTGCCTTTGCAGAGATCGGCATTGATCGTGTCGTCGTAGAACATTTCAACTCCGCATTTGCCACACTCACTCCCGAAGAATTTGTTTCTGACATTCTGATGAAACGTCTCAATGCAAAATGGATTTTGATTGGGGATGATTTTTGCTACGGGGCAAAACGTGCTGGTAATTTTGCAACGCTCAAAGCAGCTGGTGAAAAGTATGGCTTCGAAGTTTCTAGCATTCATACCGTTCATGAAAGTGGTGAGCGCATTTCTAGTTCAGCATTACGCACTGCACTTGCAAATGGTGATATGACCCAAGCCAAAAAACTACTTGGTCGTCACTATGGAATTTCTGGGCACGTGATTCATGGTCAACAACTTGGCCGCACTCTTGGCTTTCCAACATTGAACTTAGCGGTTGCTAATCACTTGCATCACCGCAAACCTGCTACCAGTGGCATCTTCACCGCCCAGGTCATTGGCCTGACGGATAAGCCTTTGCCTGCGGTAGCTAGCCTTGGTGTCAGGCCTACCGTAGAAGATGAAGGTCGCGTTCTACTTGAGACCCATATATTTGATTACCAACAAGATGTTTACGGCAAAATTATTACCGTTGAACTCTTAGAAAAAATTCGTGATGAGGCAAAGTACGATAGCCTCGACACTCTTACACAAGCTATTGCAGCAGATGCAAAGCACGCCAGAAATTATTTCCAGAAAAAAGTCTATGTCTGAAAAAGAAAACACTTATCCCGTCAACCTACTAGATACATCCTTCCCAATGCGGGGCGATCTTGCTAAACGCGAACCGCAATGGGTCGCGCAATGGCAGAAAAATAAACTGTACGAGAAGGTTCGGGAAGCACATGCCAATCAACCAAAGTTCATCTTGCACGATGGCCCTCCTTATGCGAACGGTGATATTCATATTGGCCACGCTGTTAACAAGATTCTGAAAGACATGATCGTGAAGTCCCGTTGGCTCATGGGCTTCGACTCCGTATACGTTCCTGGCTGGGACTGTCATGGCATGCCCATTGAGATTCAGATTGAAAAACAGTTTGGTAAAAATTTACCCACTGCAGAAGTTCAATCCAAAGCACGAGCCTATGCGCAGGTTCAGGTAGATAAGCAAAAGATTGACTTTGAGCGTCTGGGCGTTCTAGGCGACTGGAATAACCCTTACCTCACCATGAGTTACCGTAACGAAGCTGATGAGATTCGTGCATTAGGCAAGATTTGGGAAAAGGGTTATGTCTTCCGTGGTTTAAAACCAGTGAACTGGTGTTTTGATTGCGGCTCAGCACTTGCCGAAGCTGAAGTCGAATACCAAGACAAAACCGATCCTACCGTTGACGTTGGCTTTGCATTCGATGATGCACAACGCCCTCAACTTGCCAAAGCATTTGGACTATCCGAACTTCCTAATAAGCCTGGTCAGATTGTGATCTGGACTACGACTCCTTGGACCATTCCTGCTAACCAAGCAATGAATGTTCATCCAGAGCTCACTTACGCATTAGTGGATACTGGCGATAAGCTTCTCATCCTCGCTCAAGATCGCGTTGAGACTTGCCTCCAAGACTATGGCCTCGAAGGTAAAGTGATTGCGACTTGCTTGGGTAGTGCATTAGAAAATATTTCTTTCTGGCATCCATTGGCAAATCTGCATGAAGGCTACCGTCGCCTCTCTCCAATCTATACCGCTGAGTACGTCACACTAGATACTGGTACCGGTATTGTTCACTCCGCTCCAGCCTATGGCGAGGAGGACTTTAAGTCCTGCAAGGCGCATCAACTAGCTGATAAGGATATTCTGAATCCGGTTATGGGTAATGGTGTCTACGCATCTTGGTTGCCGCTCTTTGCCAATGAGTACATCTGGAAAGCCAATCCGAAGATTGTGGAAGCCATGCGTGAAGCTGGCAGCCTGCTCAGAGATAAAACGTATACCCACTCGTATATGCATTGCTGGCGTCACAAGTCGCCGATTATTTATCGCGCTACCTCACAGTGGTTTGCGAGCATGGATAAAAAGCCGTCTGATGGCAATCCAAGCCTGCGCGAAACTGCCTTAGCAGGCATTGAGAACACCGAGTTCTTCCCAGCTTGGGGTAAGCAGCGTTTGCACAGCATGATTGCCAATCGTCCTGACTGGACCTTGTCACGTCAACGTCAATGGGGCGTCCCGATGGCTTTCTTTGTTCACAAGGAAAGTGGCGAGCCACATCCACGCACTGTTGAGTTACTGGAAGAAATTGCCAAGCGTGTTGAAAAGGACGGTATCGAGGCGTGGCAAAAATTAGAAGTTGCAGAACTCCTCGGTGCCGAAGCAGGCCAATATGAAAAGAATCGCGACACCTTAGACGTTTGGTTCGACTCTGGCACCACTCATTGGCATGTCATTCGCGGTTCGCATCGCGATGAGCTCTTGACTGCTGAAGCACAAACCCCAAATGGTCGCTTTGCAGATCTATACCTGGAAGGTTCTGACCAGCATCGCGGCTGGTTCCACTCCTCCCTATTAACTGGCGCCATGCTTGATGGCAAGCCGCCTTATAAAGCGCTCTTAACGCACGGCTTTACTGTCGATGGTCAAGGCCGCAAGATGAGTAAGTCTGTGGGTAATGTGATTGCACCACAACAGGTTGCCGACAAACTAGGCGCAGAGATTATTCGCCTGTGGGTTGCTTCAACTGATTACTCGGGTGAGATGACCATCTCCGATGAGATTCTTAAACGGGTTACCGAAAGTTATCGCCGGATTCGCAATACCTTGCGTTTCTTATTGGCCAACCTTTCTGACTTTGATCCAAGCAAGCATGCCATGCCCGCAGATCAATGGCTAGAAATCGATCGCTACGCTGTCGCTTTAGCAAATCAACTGCAAAGCGATGTGCAATCCCATTACAAAGCTTATGAGTTTCAACCAGCAGTGTCACGCATGCTGAGCTTCTGCTCTGAAGATTTGGGTGGCTTTTATTTAGACATCCTCAAAGATCGCCTGTATACCAGCGCTCCAGACTCAGCAGATCGTCGTGCCGCACAGAATGCTCTCTTTCATATCACTCGCAATCTGCTCAAGTGGCTAGCTCCCTTCCTCTCCTTTACGGCAGAAGAAGCATGGCAGTCACTTCCACATGGGTCTGGTGAGAAAGTACAAGAATCGATCTTCATGGAAGAATTCGGCGCCTTCCCAGAAATTGCCCAAGCAGTTGAATTACTTGCTAAGTGGAATCGCATCCGTGAGATTCGCTCTGAAGTGACCAAGGCCATTGAGATCGAGCGTGAGGCTGGCAATGTCGGCTCATCACTTCAGGCTGAACTGACTATTAAAGTGAGTGATATTGACTTTGCAATCCTCCATTCACTGGAAGATGACTTACGCTTTGTCACGATCACCTCTAGCGCGAACATTGAGTTAAGTAACGGTGGTTTAGAGGTTCTAGTTCGAGGCAGCCAATACAAAAAATGTGGTCGCTGCTGGCATCACACCGAGGATGTCGGTAGCAATGCTGAACATCCAGAGTTGTGCGGTCGCTGCATCATCAATCTGTTTGGTAGCGGCGAACACCGTTTGTTTGCATAAAGACTCAATCAACAAGCCTCTTGATGAATAAAGCTCAGAACCTACCATTACTGCGTTCCCTAGCAATAGCCACATTGGTACTGCTGCTAGACCAGCTCAGCAAATGGTCTGCACTGAGCAATCTCAAGCTGGGCATTCCGGAAGAAGTGTTGCCTTTTATGAATTGGTTACTCCTATTCAATCCAGGGGCAGCGTTTTCTTTTCTGGCGCAGAGCTCTGGTTGGCAACGTTGGTTCTTCACCATTCTTGGTTTGGCAGCCTCCCTCTATATCCTTTGGCTGCTCCGCAAAAACCAGTCTGACAAAATACTCTCGTGGGCCCTTAGCCTTATTTTGGGCGGTGCCCTTGGTAATGTTCTGGATCGAATCATGTATGGAGCGGTCGTGGATTTTATCGATCTACATTACGGCAACTGGCACTGGCCAGCCTTCAATATTGCCGATAGCGCGATCTGCATAGGCGCTACGCTCATTGTTTTTAGTGAATTACGTAAGTCATTTGGCAAATCCCCTCAATCCCATTAAGCTGACGCCATGCAATCACTTTTGAACAAAAAAATCGTTCTCGGAATCTCCGGGGGCATCGCGGCTTATAAGTCCGCAGAGCTCGCTCGCCTCTTAATGCAAGAAGGCGCATCCGTGCAAGTGGTGATGACCGAGGCGGCACAACAGTTTGTGACACCGGTGACGATGCAAGCTCTCACTGGAAACCCAGTTTTCACGAGCCAATGGGATAGCAGTGTTGCCAACAATATGGCGCACATCGAGTTATCCAGAGCTGCAGATGCGATTCTGATTGCTCCTGCCAGCGCAGATCTGATGGCAAAACTTTCTCTCGGTCTGGCGGATGATTTATTGACTACGCTTTGCCTCGCAAGAGACTGTCCCCTGCTGTTAGCACCTGCGATGAATAAACAGATGTGGGATCATGCAGCCACACAAAGAAGTGTGACACGACTCACACAAGATAAGGTTGCATTGCTGGGTCCTGCTAGCGGTGCTCAAGCCTGCGGCGAGGTTGGTATGGGCAGAATGCTCGAGCCAGCAGAAATCACAGAGCAATTGATTGCTTTTTTTCAGAAGAAACCATTAACTGGTAAAAAAGTATTAATTACAGCAGGACCGACTTTCGAAGCAATCGATCCTGTGCGCGGCATTACCAATCGCAGCTCCGGCAAGATGGGCTTTGCGATTGCGAGAGCAGCTGTTGAAGCCGGCGCACAAGTACATTTAGTTGCTGGCCCCTGCGATCTCAAAACGCCTTTAGACGCAACTGGAATGATTGCCCGTACCAATGTCATGAGCGCAAAAGAAATGCACGCTGCCACGCTGAGCGCTGCAGATTGTGATATTTTCTTTGCTGTTGCAGCGGTGGCTGACTGGGGGATTGCCAAACCCGCTAAAGAAAAGATAAAGCGCCAAGGCAAACAAGCGCCAAACCTTGAATTTATTGCCAACCCAGACATTCTGCTGGATGTGGCAAAAACTGTAAAGACCACCGCTGGCAAGTCATATCCATACTGCGTTGGCTTTGCAGCTGAATCGACTGATCTTGAAAAACATGCCAATGAAAAACGTAAACGCAAAGGCATCCCAATGGTAGTTGGCAATATTGGCCCTGACACCTTTGGCAGCGACCTCAATCAGCTACTCATCATTGATGAGAGCGGCAGCAAGAAAATAGCGAAAGCAGAAAAACTCCAACTTGCCCGTCAACTCATTCAGTTAGTCGCCAAAAAGATTTAAATTCAATTCGTTTCTTTTATTTACATTCCCAGTTTTAGGAAATTCGATGCAATCACTCCAAGTTAAAATTCTCGATGAACGTATGCGTGATCAGCTGCCCGCCTACGGAACGCCTGGCAGCGCTGGCTTAGATCTGCGTGCCTGCATTGATGAAACCATTGAGATTGCGCCTGGACAAACCATACTAGTGCCCACCGGCCTAGCAATCTTTGTAGAAGACCCACGCTACGCAGCCTTTATTTTGCCCCGCTCAGGCCTTGGTCATAAACATGGCATCGTCCTTGGCAACTTAGTGGGTTTAATTGATTCGGATTACCAAGGCCAGCTGATGGTGAGCACCTGGAATCGTGGATCCACTCCATTCAAACTTGAACCAATGGAGCGCTTAGCTCAGTTAGTAGTCATGCCGGTTCTGCAAGTGCAACTCAAAGTGGTTGAAGAGTTCACTGAAAGCAGCCGTGGGGCTGGAGGCTTTGGAAGTACTGGCAGAGCCTAAAGCATGAATCAACAACGGTCGTAAACATCCTCAGGCAACAAAAAGCCACTCGAATGAACTGACCCCCAGTAGTTGGACAGTTTAGTTAGGTTAGCACGAGGGATTGAGTTCGGTAATTTACCGGACTTAATCCCTTTAGTTTTTGTTTGATTCGATCATGGTTGTAGTAGTGGATGTATTCCTTTAGTTCTGTTTTAAATGATTCGATACTTTCAAACCTCCTCCGATAGAAGAACTCTGTTTTCATAATCCCAAACCAGTTTTCCATAACTGCGTTGTCTAAGCAGTTACCTTTTCTAGACATGCTTTGAGTAATGCCCTGCTTGTGCAAGGCCTGTTGATAAAGCCCCATCTGGTATTGCCAGCCCTGGTCTGAGTGCAGCATGGGTTTATCTTTTGGTTTGAGTTGTTTAAATGCACTTTGAAGCATCTGCATGACTGAGCTAATCTGTGGCCGATCAGCAATCTCATAGGAGACGATCTCTTGGTTATATAAATCTAAGATCGGTGATAAGTACACTCGCTCGCCTTTGATATTGAACTCGGTCACATCGGTCACCCACTTTTGATTGGGTTTGCTTGCTCCAAAGTTACGCTCAAGTAAGTTTGGGGCTACCTTACCTATAGCGCCTTTATAAGACTGATATCGCTTAGGCCTCACAGTAGATTTAAGTCCTAACTGAGTCATGAGCTTTTGTACGGTCTTGTGGTTGAGGTAGCAAGCATCGTTCCGGAGGGCCAGTTGTATGCGCCGATAGCCATAACGACCCCGATGGGCATTAAAGATCTGGGTAATACGCTCTTTAGCGCCCTGATAAGGGTCGGCTTTACCACTGGCTTCTCGCCAGTAGTAATAAACGCTTTTAGCCATCTTGGCGATGAGTAGTAAATCTAGTAAACGGTAGTACGGCCTTAGCTCAGTAATTACTTGGGCTTGTTCTCTTTTACTGCTTTGCTCTGAGCTAAGGCTTCTAACTTTTTTAGATAGGCAGCCTCAGCTTCGGCATACTCCAAGCGTCTTCGCATCTCTGCAGGCGTGAGCTCAGAGACGGGCTTTTTGAGTAGCGCTTTGATATTAAAGTGGGGCATAGGCGGTCGTCCTACAGGTCGATTAGCAAGGGCTGTAATACCGCCCTCATTGTAGAGTTTTTGCCATTGCAAAATTGTGGTCATACTCCCAATGCTAAAGTGGGCGGCAGCTGGCCTAGCTGATATCTGATGCAAAGCCATGTACTGCAGAACTTGGACTTTGAACTCTGGGGAATGGCGTTGGTAGCTGGGATTGAGACCGCTATGGCCATGTGCTTGATAGGCCAAAGTCCATTTGCGGACATCTGAGTGACTAATCTCAAATAAGTGACCTACCCGCTTAAGACCGCCTGACTTTAGAAACTCTTTAACTACCTTTAGCTTGAACTGCTTGCTGTACTTGCTCATAAAACAAAACCCCCTTGGTTGGACATAACGTCCAACTTTTGGGGGTCAGTTCAGAGGGTGGCTTTTTATTTGCGCAACTTTTCTGAGCTATTTGAGTATTAGCCCAAAGTAAATTGTAGGTCGCCCAACTTCTCAATACGGCTAACAATCTTGTCACCCTTCTTGAGCCAGACTTGCTTGTCTTTTGGCATACCAGCAATCACACCCTGAGGTGTACCTGTAAAG
>Ga0208389_1000248_pt1 | contig 30119 bp, 29 predicted proteins | sample CryBogCBH12Aug09_FD_184625 | JGI IMG/M metagenome (GOLD analysis project Ga0208389, IMG submission 184625) | Freshwater microbial communities from Crystal Bog, Wisconsin, USA - CBH12Aug09 (SPAdes) (version 2) | ecosystem: Environmental > Aquatic > Freshwater > Lake | place: Crystal Bog... | reverse complement strand
TGAGGGTCTTAATCGCCGGTAATTGGCAACTGGCGCGCGAACAGGTTCGAGAGGAGCGGTGTTGTGTTCGCATAATTGAGAGGTTAGTGCCTTGGTGCCGCGAAATGGTGGATTTGCTCTACCTAGTGGCGCGTCAGGGTTCTTAGGTCTGCGACCGGTGCCTGCGCACGCGAAATGAGTTGATTGGCGAGGAGCGGAAGATAGTTAATTCCACCATCCACATTCGCAACTATGGCTCCTCCATAAATCGGTTGCTTACTGAGAACTTTAAATGTCACGCCGTGTAAAGCGCCTACTGGACGCCACGATGCGGAACTTCCTCCCATGATCAAGGCACTCTTTGACTTCCCCTTTGCATCCACCCAGTTAACGTGCAAGGAGACCGTCTTTCCCATGAAGAAGAATTGCGCCCGTGCTCCCGCCAAGTTCAATGAGAAATTGGAGAGTGGGTTCAGTTGCCCTGCCCAGGCAAAGTCCGCTCCTGAACCACTTGTGCGCGTCAGAGTCGATGCGAAGAGTGGTTGATCTGATGTTATTTGGATTCCATAAGCACCGCTGAGCGCGACAAGCGGAAGAGGAAGGTCGACAACTTTCTGATGTGCAATGGTTACCGAATCAAAGCCGACCGGTGTAAATGTCCCCTCGCCCGAAAAGATGGAGAGGTGCACATTTGCATCTAGATTGCCCGGCACTAAAAATCGCATCGTTGAAGCGACCTTAGAACTAGAAGGAAGAATTCCCGAGATGTAACTAACAGTCGCTGGTTCTGCCACTGGGGTTACAAAGCTGGCGCCGAGATCATTCAAACCTGCCCGGCGATGGTCAAGGAGAAATGAGCTGACCCGTCCCGACTCGGTTACGAGGTGGAGCGCCACAGCTTCATCTCCGGGAGCAATCGCCGAGAGCGCAATATTCTGTGCTGAATTAGCTTTCACCGTCACTGCGATAGGTGCCAGGGCCACTTTTGAGTTGTACGGGAAGATCTGGAGCATTGAGTCGCTTAGACCACTATTGATAATTTGCAAGACGCTCTGGCTTGTAACTCCCGCTGATCCTCCAATAAACCACTGGTCAATACCACCCACCTCACAGGCAGCATCCGCTGTGCTGGTGCCCGTGACCGATTCAAATGCCAGAGCAGAGCCTGGATTGCCACTGACGAAGGTCGGAGCGCTTCCCCCCGCGATCACCGAAGATTTTTGTACCGTCAGCTTCTCACTCTTCGCTGCAACCAATCGAGTTGCAATTCGTTGCGCCGGCAATGAGATCCGTTGAACTCCCCCACTCAATGCACCCGGGCAGACCGTTGCAGGATAACTTCCACCTTGCACGATTAAAGCTTTCGCATGCGGAACCAGAGTGGCTACGGCGACTGCTCCTGCAACTATGAGCGGAGCGCGTACTCCAAGAAGAAGGCTCTTGAACTTCATCGCTATACCAACTCTTCCAGCGGAACTTGTCGACGACGACGGCCAGATGGCAGGGCCATTACGACAGCGATAAGAAGCGTCAAAAGTTGAAGAGAGATGAGACCGCGATGTGCCGTCGCATCAAAGAGGAGGGTCACCTTGCCAGGTGAAGAAACGGAGAAGACGGGCAGACCACTCGTCGCGTGTTGCAGCGGAACGTTGACTCCGTTGCTAATCAATCGCCAGCTGCGATCGTACTTCTCTGCGACAACCAGTTGGCCTGGCTCAACCGCTTTCCCTGTTGCCCCAATATCGCTGGCAGGAATCAAGTAATTCTTCCCGTTAGTTCCCGCCAAAATCACTCTTGGTGAAGAACCCACGATATGCCAGACAATTCCAATCTGGGTCGCGGACATTCTGGTGAAGCCACCGACCCCATCAATGGCACGCGCACTCTCGGGGGAGACCGGCGCCTTTAAGAAGAGATATTGAATTCCGAACGAACCGAGTACCTTCGCCGCACTTACGCCTGATCCAGTGATTAATTGAGATACGGCATCTTCAATCTGAGGAGGGGTTTCGGTGGCTACGTCGGCATCTCCCAGGCTCAAAGGATTTCCGCGAGAGATGAAGAAGGTCGTCGTCGAGTTCGTTGCAGAAAGAACTAATGTCTTAGGTTTCGCCGGGCTTTGTGCCAGTGCCGAGACGAAGGCTGGAACCACGTCGCTCTGATCAGATTGAACCAGTGATGTCGATTGCCCAATCAAGACCCATCCGGCGAAGAGAATCGTGCTGACCAACGAGAGAACAGTTGCGCCTGCGATTGCCAGATGCGAGATCCCCAGATTACGAACTCGTAGATTTGGCGTAACTCGTTCTAAGACCACCAACATCGGCGGAATGAGAATAATTGAAATTACTAGGAAGAGAGCTCCAACATAGACAGGCTCTACTGCACCATGACCTGGAATGTGAAAAGCATTGAGCAAGATCGCGAGGGCAAGCAGGCAAGCACTTACGAGCGCACTGCGACGCATCGAACGAATAAAGAGACTAAAGAGGGTAAAGAGTGAGACCGGTGCGATAACCCACCAGGCAGGTGCACCCGTCCCACCAGGATTTAGAAGCAGGCTCGGTACCGCGCCACCGTTAGCGAGCGGAATTCCAGGAGCGAGAAGAAATTGAGTGGGGTGGATTAAAAGCCCGAGTGACCAAGGCAAGGTGAGCAATGGCACCGTAATAATTGCGGCGATCCGTTTAGAAACCGGACGGAATTGTGCGCTCTCAAGAAGGTCAATCCATCCCGCACTCTTCTCGGGGTCTCGAAGCAGAGCGATGATCTCGCTAGTAAGTAGAACGAGTTGGACCAAGAGCCAGAGTGCGAGAAGAAGCGGGGAGAAGGAGGCGACTAAGGCAACTAGGAGGATCGTCGCGAAAGTTCTCCGCCACGAGATGTCGAGCATGGAAACCATCAAGGGTCTTACAAAGATAAATATCGGGGCCAGCAGATAGAGCACCAAGATATCGATACGTCCTTGGTTAAGTGAGCTCCACAAGAGTGGAGTCAAAACGTATACAAGACCACCAAATGTTGATGTGCGTTGTGAGACGCCGATATGGCGAAGTGAGGTTACGAAGATAATGAAGGCAAGTGGCGGCGTTAGCAGGAAGAGTAAGGTTACGAATATTGGGAGGTGGCCCAGAGTGACTATGGATGCCAGGCCGATGATGGCCATCCAGGGAGGCGCTGATACTGTCGAACCCATCCCCACGAGATGCCAAGCCTGCGCGTAATGGCGAAGGAGATCTGTACCCGTCGCAGGTATAAATCCGAGCGCACCGCCTACCAATGAACCAAAGCGGGCGTGCGCCGAAATAATGGCAAGGGCACTTACAGCCAGGAGCGAGAGGGTATCTGGGCGACGCACCACACCGCGAAGAATGGAGATGCGCGCTGGCAAGGAGAAGTCGGGCTCATCAAACTCTTCGCTAATAACACCGAGATCTGCGTAGCTCTCGCGCTCCACACCTGTTACTTCAGGCTCGCTCTTTAAACGTTGTGCAATTGTGTTTGTGACTTGATCAAAGCCGGCGCGGATCTGACTTCCGCGCGGAGGAATATAGGGCCCAACTACTGACGGTGAGAGGAGTCGCTTTCTTCTCCTAGAGCGTCGGGCCTTAATCAGATCAGTGGGATGGATCAGCAACAGCGCGACCGCCGCGATCTCATCTCCCGCGTAGCCAGGCAACTTGGCAAGCAGATCGAAGATAACACGTAAAAAGCTGGTACCTAAAAGTTGGATTACTAACCACGGCAAGGTCCACCACGATGAATTTGCCAGCATTACATATGCAGCATTTCTCCGATCGAGAAGGAGTGGGCGATGGAGAAAAGCTTCGGAGACATCAACGGTGCGTCGTTCGCTAGCTGCAGCCTGTGCGTGGAATGCACTTGCTGCGCCAACGCAGATCGCGCTAAACCCAGCAACATATGCGCGCCAACCCAAATCTACGTCATCGCGAAAGAGTGCCAAATTGGGATCGAGTCCACCGAGCTCCTCAAAAGCCGCACGACGCACCAACATTCCGGCTGTACTTACCGAGAGAACTTCTTTGATCTCATCGTGTTGCCCTTGGTTCTGTTCGCGCGGTTCTAAACCTGTCCAACGCGCTCCATTGGGGGCGATAGAAACTCCAGCTTCCAATAGATGATCGCGGTCGTACCAACCCAACAATTTCGGTCCAGCAATTACAACTTGAGGGCGATCCTTAATCGCTTCAAGGAGCAGACGTAAAGTCTCTTTGGCTGGCGCGCAATCATCATGAATCAGCCAGATACATTCATTTGCCAATGCAACCGGGTCATGCAATTTCGGGGTCTGCTCTAAGGCCATTTCAATGGCATCTCCGTAACCCAATTCGCGATCTGCGGATATGAAGGTGATTCCCGCGGAGCGCAACAACTTGGGTGAAGCATCGACCGAGCCAGTATCAACCGCGATGATGCGATCAATAGGGCGAGTTTGCGAGGAGAGTGCAGCAATAACTTCAGGGAGCCAGGTGGCTCCATCATGTGTAACGATGATTGCAGTGACGAAGAAGTGAGAGAGATCAGATTCGCTAGAACTTAGATGGGTACTTTGTTGCGCTGGATTATGCGTTGCCATTACTTGGCACCCAAGAGAGAGATGGGTAGCGCGTTAAGCCGAGCGGCGCTTGAGGCGACGGCGCTCGCGTTCTGAGAGGCCACCCCAAATTCCAAAGCGCTCGTCATGCCCTAGAGCGTATTCCAAGCACTCAGAGCGAACATCACAGGAGAGACAGACGCGCTTGGCCTCGCGGGTTGAGCCACCTTTCTCAGGAAAGAAGGCTTCTGGGTCGGTCTGGGCGCAGAGGGCGCGCTCCTGCCATGAGAGATCGGGGGTAGAAGATGAGCCCAGATTGGTAAGGCCACCCATAGCAAATTCTCCTTGAGCGGCGAACTGGCGATCTGACATAGATACTCCCCAAACTCTTAGAAACTGCTGGCGCGCTGCGCTTTTTCGACGTGCGGCTTAGGTGAATTACACGCGTGTAATCCGTTTACGTCAAGTCCGAGCGGGGTTTTTTAGGAGGAAAAGCCAAAAAATTCATTCTCGGCGATGAAACTCGCGGGGATTTCAGTATCGGCAGCAACAAAGGTATGTGCAAGACGGGCACCAGCACCAACTTTTGCACCTTCTCCGATGACGCTCCCCTCAATCCGTGCATCACCCTCGACGACAGCCCCTCTTGAGATCAGGGAGCCAGCTGAAATCTGAGCCGAGGGAGCCACCACCGCATCCGAAGCGACAAGGGCTCCCTCGCTCCTTGCGAAATCAGCTCCATCCAAGAGGGCAGAAAATGCTTCGGAGTACGCGGCTCCCGAGATCAGATCAGCAGTGGCCTTGAGGAGTGCAGTTGGAGTGCCTATATCGAGCCAGTACGAGGAATCGACATAACCTAGCAAGATCGCCCCTTGCTGAATTAACTGCGGAAAAGTTTCGCGTTCTACGCTGACAACGCGCCGTGCAGGAATCGCAGCTATGACATCACGACTAAATATGTAACACCCCGCGTTAATGATATTTGTTGGTGGGTTCTCCATCTTCTCGTTGAAGGAGAGAATCTTGACTCCATCCATTTCAACAACGCCATAAGCGCGTGCATCGGGGACCCCAGTCAGATGAAGTGTGACATCTGCAAGTTGCGAAGTATGTAGATCCATTTGAGCTTGGAGATCATGGCTACTGAGAACATCACCGTTAAAAATAACCACCGGTCCATCGCTCTCCAAATACTGCGCTGCATTTGCAATCGCTCCGCCAGTGCCTAAGGCACTCTCTTCAACGGCATAAGAAATTTTGATTCCAAATTCTGCGCCATCTCCGAAGTGTGGCTCAAACACTTCTGCAAGATACGAAGTTGCAAGAACGATCTCTTCAATTCCTGCGGCGCGCGCCTTGGCAATTTGGTGCTCTGTAAAAGGGATTCCGGCAACCGACAGCATTGGCTTGGGAGTTTGCAAGGTGAGCGGATGCAGGCGCGTCCCCAAACCTCCGACAAGCAAAATTGCGGATGTGGGCACTGACTTCTTCACGACCCGCTAACCTAGCAATCTAGCTGCAGCAGCCGCTATCTGCTCATCGGTCGCAGTAAGAGCTACTCGAATATGACCTCCGCCAGCAGTGCCGTAGAAGCTTCCTGGTGTGGTCAAAATTCCCTTTTCGGCAAGGCTCGCTACAGAATCGAAATCGCGCTCACCTCGCGTACACCAGATGTAAAGCCCCGCTTCAGAATTTTCGATAGTAAAACCTGCTGCTTCCAGCGCAGGGCGCAATACTTCGCGACGTCTCGCATAGCGCTCAGCTTGTTCATGCACATGCGTCTCATCCCCCAGAGCCGCAACCATCGCCGCTTGCACGGGGGCGGGAACCAAGAGTCCAGCATGCTTGCGGATCTCGCGAATCTTTGCAATTAAAAGTGGATCGCCGATTATGACTCCTCCACGATACCCAGCGAAATTTGAACGCTTGGAGAGTGAATGCAGGGCGAGCAGATTTTTATTATCCCCATCGGCTACCTGCAAAATAGAGATCGGCTGCGCACCAACCTTGCTCGCAGGAAAATTAAAGTAGCACTCATCGCTTGCGATAACTGCGCCAGTGCGACGGGAATAGGCAATGACCTCTTCTAACTCAGAGCGTGGAGCGATCCGTCCGGTGGGGTTGGATGGAGAGTTGATCCAAACCAGATCCGCTACGGGCCAAGCGCTCGCATCAAATGAGGTTGCCTCATGTTCCGCACGCGCCAAGATGGCACCAACCAAATAGGTCGGGTAAGCAATCTCTGGGTAGAGCACGCGCGCCGCTTCTAATTGTGCGGGGAGGTTTGCAACGACCTCTTTGGAGCCGATGCTCGGCAGGACGTCAAAATCTCCGCTTACTCCCAAAACTGAAATCGCCCACGCGCGCATAGCTTCGCGCAAAGTGGCGGAGCCAATTGTTAGCGGGTAGCCAGGTGCATTGGCATGGGAGATGAGCGCCGCCTGGACAAAATCTGGCGTTGGATCCACGGGAGTCCCTACAGAGAGATCAATAGCCCCATCGCGATGTTCTTTAGCGCGAGCGCCATAAGGCGCTAGCAGATCCCAGGGGAAATCCGGGAGCTTGATGCTCTACTCGCCAGCCTTAGGGAGCGCTGCAACCGTCGGATGATCGGTGCCGGTAGCTCCGACCTTGCTAGCGCCACCGGGTGAACCGATGGTCTGGAAGAAGACCGCATTGATATCGCCGAACTGCTTCCACTCGCCAGGGACATCATCTTCGTAATAAATGGCCTCGACGGGACATACAGGTTCGCAGGCGCCACAGTCGACGCACTCATCGGGTTGGATGTAGAGCATACGAGTACCCTCATAAATACAATCGACAGGGCACTCCTCGATGCAGGACTTGTCCTTTACATCTACACACGGTTGAGCGATTACGTAGGTCACTTCAATCCCTTCAAGTAGCGGTTCCTTGCAACTGCGGAACAATACAACCGCGGAACACTAATAGGTAGAGAATAGTGGATCGAGGGGCAATTCTCTGATCGCAGTCCTGGAAGGGGGTCGTATGGAGCCGTCGCAGCCTGAACGCGCACTACCGTCGATCGCCGAGATAGGCCAACGCGTCAGTATCCGCTTTCACGATCCTGAGGGCGGATTTCGGGATCTCTTGGGTCACCTTGTGACTGCCAATCAAGTTCGGAAGAAGGATGGAGAGATCGTCACCTTCGATCCCTCCAGAATCGCGCTCTGGAAGATCGTTCCGAGCGCCTCTATCGGCACCGGCATCTTCCTTTACGACACTAAGAGCCGAGAGCAACGCGAAGTCACGATCAGCGATGGGAGAGCTCTTCGCCTCTATTGCTGCGGTCCAACGGTTTATCGCGATGCCCACGTGGGTAATTTGCGCACCTTTCTCCTCGGCGACCTCGTCTCGCGGCTCGTCCGCATCGGTGGTCATCAGGTGAGAAGTGTGCAGAACATCACCGACGTTGGCCATATGGGCGAAGACCTACGAGATGACGAAGATAAAATTTTGGCTCAAGCGAAAGCAGAAGAACGCGATCCATTCTCGCTGGCCCGCTCTTATGAGGCGAAGTTCCATGACGATCTTGCGCGACTTGGAATCATTCCGGCTGATATCTATCCTCGAGCTAGCGAGAGTATCGAGATGATGCAACGCCTCATCGGGCAGTTGATCGATGCAGGGCATGCTTACGTGGGAGAAGATGGCAGCGTGTATTTTGCTGCAAACTCGTTCGAAAGTTACGGGGCACTGAGCGGAAATAAGTTGGATGAACTCGTACCCGGTCATCGCTATGAATACACCGGAGATGGCGAAAAGCGTTTTCATGCTGACTGGGCACTCTGGAAGGCCGCTGGCAATCGCACCGAGATGATCTGGGATTCACCGTGGGGCGCTGGATTTCCTGGATGGCATATCGAATGCTCTGCCATGTCCCTGCATTATCTACACGGCCATGTAGATCTGCATTTAGGTGGAATCGATCTACGCTTCCCACATCATGAGAATGAGCGCGCGCAGAGTAATTGCGCGGCAATGAGCGAAGTAACAGATCATTGGGTGCACGGAGAGCACCTGCTCTTTGAAGGAAGGAAGATGTCAAAGAGCGCCGGCAATGTCGTTCTCCTCGAAGATATTGTGCACCGCGGATACGACCCATTAGCGCTGCGCTTGGTCTTTCTAGAGAACCGATACCGCAGCCAGATGGATCTGACCTGGAACCAAATTGCAGCCGCAGACGCGACGCTTCAGCGATGGCGCGGCAAATATCAGGAGTGGTCGGAAGCGGAAGCACATAACGACGCTCACCTCGTTGAGGAATTCACTCAATCCATATTTGCGATCATTCGGGCTGACCTAGATACTCCGCGAGCTCTCATAAAATTACGCTCGATAGAGCGTGATCCTTCAATCTCTGATCGAAGTAAGGCACAACTCTTCGCTGCCCTCGATGAGTTCTTCGGACTTGAGCTAACGCGCTCCCCTCATCAGTCAGAAATCAGCGAGGAAGCAAAATTACTCTTAGAAGAGCGTCGCCTGGCAAGAGCCTCTAAAGACTTTGCACGCAGCGATCAACTTCGCGATCAACTGTTGCAACTCAAGATCAAAATTAGTGATGGAGCAGATGGGCAGAGCTGGGAAGTTATTCCTTAACTCCGGCGAAGAGATCGAGCTCCCGACCATTCTTGTCAAAGGGAGCAGCAGCATCCCCTTTAACGCGAATGTAATATTCGGTGCCGGTAACACGTGTGGCAAGGCGATTTGAAAACTTAAAGAGATCACCATGAATAATCAGCTGCGTCTTATGTGCGCGCAGCGCCGCTAGCTTCTGTTGAAGATATTTCTCTCCATCAAACTTAGTCGTCACTACCGAATCCGCTTTGACGAATGGCAGCGCCATCCACTTTGAGGGAACATAGTTAAACAATTTGATAAGCACCTTGATAAATGGATTGCTACTCGTGAGGCTATTTTGCAGCGCCGACCGCGGAATCGCACTCCAGTAAATCTTTGAGATCTCCCACGGGGCACCAACTCCATAAGCAGGATCAGCTGCTAACTCCGCCGCCCGCATTGCAATTTGGTGTGCCTTGATGTGATCTGGATGGCCATACCCACCGTGATCATCGTATGCGACAAGTACTTGTGGCTTTCGATCTCTAATTACGGCCACCAATCGGCTAGCGGCTTCATCAAGGTCGGCCTTCCAAAAACACTCTGGGTTTTCATTGGGGACTGTACCCATCATCCCCGAATCGCGATATTTGCGCTCCGCCTCACCAAGAAAGTGGAAGTCGGTGACGCCCAGCTCTCGCATCGCATCGGCTAACTCCCCCTCTCGATAGGTGCCCAAAGTGTTATCGTGCTTTGCAGAATGATGCAGGAGTTCAGGTACAAGAACCTCCCCTTCTTCACCGCGGGTGCAGGTTATTAGGGTTACCGCGGCGCCTTGCGCGAGATACCCAGCCATGGTGGCGCCGTTATTGATGGTCTCGTCATCCGGGTGGGCATGAACGAAGAGGATGCGGCGTGACGGTAATTGATTCAGGTTGCTCACACCCTCATTATGAATGATGGGCTAGCATCGTGCTAATGAACGAAGAGAAGATCCGCCTGCCGCGCGATGAGCGTCGCGCCACCCTGCTCGTCGCCGCCCTAGAAGTCTTTACTGCCGCTGGGTACCACGCCGCTGCAATGGATGAAATCGCAGATCAAGCTGGTGTGAGCAAGCCCGTCCTCTACCAACACTTTCCCTCCAAGCTCGATCTCTACCTTGCCGTTCTTGATATCCACTGCGAATACTTAGTCGCTGACATTCGCGCCGCTGTTGCCTCTACAAAAGATAATGCCGGACGCGTACTAGCCACAGTAAATGCGTATTTCGATTTTATTAACCGCGAGGGCGAAGCCTTCCGCCTCCTCTTTGAGAGCGATATGGCCGTTGAGCCACAAGTCAGAGAGCGCCTCAATCGAATGTCCTATGACTGCGCTCTTGCATTTAGTGAGGCGATTACCACAGACACCGGGATTTCACAGGAGTCCGCGATGATGTTGGCCGTTGGGCTCATTGGAACTGCCCAGACCACCGCCCGCCATTGGCTCGCGCGTGATGGCAAGATCGACCGAGATTTGGCAGTCAAATTGGTGGCGAGCCTGCAATGGCGCGGGATTTCAGGTTTCCGCAAAATCTGAAGAGCACTAAACTGCAATTATGGCTAAGAAAGATAATGAGAGTAAGACTTCAGTTCGCGTCGGTATCAGCGAGACTGTGCAAGAGTTACATTTTGAGACCCACCTCGAAGCGGCGAAGGTGGTCCAACTTGCCAACGAAGCAATCTCAGCCGGCAAGACCTTTGAGGTTACAGATATCAAAGAACGTGTGATCTTGGTTCCGGCTGGAAAGATCTCGTACATCGAGATCGGCGATGCCACGGATCAGAAGGTCGGATTTACCTCCTTATAACCCGCGGCTCGCTGCTGCGAGCTTCAAGCTTTTCAAATTCCGTTGGATCGGTGTGAAACTCCGCCAGTTGGTTGAGTTTTCCATTTCCGTGATAGTCGCTTGATCCAGTCTTTACCAAGCCAAATTCATCAGCAATCTCGGAGAGTAAGGTTCGATTCTCTGCGGTGTGATCGCGATGCATCACTTCAATTCCATCTAGCCCAGCTCTGACGTAACTTTCAAAGGTGGCGGGTGAGATAACTCGTCCTCGCAGTGAGGCCATGGCATGGGCGATTACCGCTACCCCTCCTGCTCCCTTGATCAGAGCAATCGCATCTTCGGGAGTTGGAGAGTAATGCGCGACATAAAAAGGCGAGTTGTTATGCAGAACTTCTGCGAAGACCTCTTCGCGCGATTTCATATATCCAGCAGCGATCAAGGCATCGGCTAAGTGTGGGCGACCTAGCGTCGCACCGTCAGATAGTTGTGCTTCCACATCATCCATCGTTATTTCATAACCTGCAGCGTTGAGCCTTGCAATGATCCTCTGCATTCGCCCGATTCGGTTCTCGCGGGTGCGTGCCATCATCGCAGAAAGTGCCTCATTCTCGCGATCGAAGAGCAGCCCTAACATGTGCACACTTATTCCATCATTGGTCTGGCAGGAAATTTCAGAGCCGAGCACAAGAGCCATCCCCGGGCGTAGATGGGCTTGCGCCTCTTCCCACCCCGCGACTGTGTCATGGTCCGTAAGGGCTATCGCTGTTAGGCCTGCGGCGTGCGCCTTGTTAATAAGCTCTGTGGGGCTATCGGTGCCGTCGCTGAAAGTTGTATGCGTATGAAGATCAATCAATGGGAGCCTTATTTCTGAGTACGAATATGGCACAGCCTATTAAGAGGCCGACAATTCCTGGGATCGTCCCGACCGATGGCTTTTGGTGGAGCCAGAACCAGGCGATGATCGCGGAGACGGGCACCTCGAAGAAGACGATGAGTGAGACAACGACCGGTGATACCCGCTTGAGGGTCATGTTGAAGAGGGTATGACCCAGGAACTGCGCCCCAATGATCAGCCCAAGTAGGTAGAGCCACTGTCGCGCTTGAAAGTGAAAGAGTGGCGAGTTGGTGAGCAGGCCGCCAACAAGTGCAGTGAGTGCGCATGCCGAAAAACAAATAGTGGTGTAGGTGGATGTTGCAAGTGACTTCTGCACCCTTGAACCCATGATCATGTACGCGGCCGATAGGGCCCCGCAGAGAATCCCGAGTAGATCGCCCACAAATGCTCTGGTCGAGAGAGAGAAATCCACTCCAGTAATAAGTAATAGGGAGGCAAATGCGAGAGCCATACCGCCTAAGGATTGCGAAGAGATCTGCGCTCCGCGGTACTTCATATAGAGCGCCGCAAAAATAGGTTGCAAAGCTGCAAGGGCGGTGCCGGCAGCTACCGAGGTAAAGCGCATTGCCGCGAAGAAGGCCAGGAAGTGACCGGCAAGCACAACCCCAGCCAATGCCGAGATAGCTATGAGGCGACGATTCTTGCGATCAACTAACTGTCCGGATCTGATAGCAAAGGGAGCCATGATGAGAGCTCCACCAAGGTTACGCCAGAAGACAAGTGTGGAGATGGGCATGATGCTCTTAGCGATGAGCGGACCTGAAGATCCAATGCCAAAAATGCCGGCGAGCAGAAATGGGATATCACGCCCTTGCGGCAGGGCGGTGTGATCCTGTGTTTTTACCTTCACAGATTAAAGATGAACCAGAATTGAGAGAGGACGCAGATTGCCACAAGAGCAATGATCGCTCCATACAGAATTAGTGCACGCTTGCCAGCGACGAACTCGCCCATCAACTTCTTGTCGCGCGAAATTCCAAACATATACGCGAGGAGTGGAAGCAGAAGAATCGCATTTAAGATCTGTGAACTAATCAAGATCCAGATCAACGAGACCCCAGGAATCATGATCAATCCACCGGCAACAACTGTGATCGCTGCAAAGGTGAGGTAGAAAAGTGGAGCTTCATCAAATTTATCATCGAGGGCGGCAGGTGAGCCCGTGAGATCGCTCACCGAATATGCGGTGGAAAGTGGCAGGATCGAGGCAGCCAACAAGGCGGCACCAATGATTCCGATAGCGAAGATATCTTTTGCCAACGTTCCGGCTAGCGGTTGCAGCGCTCTTGCGGCTTGAGAAGCATCCGTGATGTTGGTGATGTGTTCGTGGTTAAGCGTGGCGGCGCAGGTGACAATGACGAAGAATCCAATGATTCCCGTCAAAGCAGATCCAACCCAGACATCTGCTCGCAATAACTTTAGGTCTGCCCGCGTCAACCGCTTATCAACTGCGTAGGACTGAATAAAGGCCAGACCCCACGGCGCCAAGGTCGTACCCAATGTTGCGGTGGCAATATTGATTGCATCACGATTAAAGGGCATCGATGGAACCACCATGCCATGTATCGCAGCGCCCCAATGCGGATGAGACATAAAACCAGCAACGATGTATGAGATAAATACTGCCGAGAGAATGAAGAAGACGCGTTCGGCCTTCTTAAATGTGCCGCGTAGTACGAGGGCGGAGATGAAGAACCCAGTGAGCGGCACAGTCCAGTAGCGCGAAATTCCGAAGAGTTGGCCTGCCGCCGCAACACCTGCGAACTCCGCGGTCATCGTTCCGAGGTTGGCCAAGATAAGTGCGACCGCGCTAAAGCTACCGGCGCGAGCACCATATTTTTGGCGGACCAGCCCAATCAATCCTTGCCGGGTCACGACGCCGATGCGCGCTCCAAGATCTTGAAAGACGATGAGGGCGATAGTTGAAACGACCAACACCCACAGCAAGCGGTAACCAAATTGTGCGCCAAGCTGGGAGTACGTGGTGATACCAGCTGGATCATCATCCGAGAGTCCAGCAATAACCCCTGGGCCCATTACCGCTAAGAATGCTGCAATGCGCAGTTTGCGGCCACTGGGAATAGTCACTTGTGTCATGAACGCGTTACACCGCTCTGTGAGAATCGACCACGGTTCTTAGAAAGAGCATCGACAAGGTCATCAGCCAGAATTCGACCGATGGGCTTGTTCTTCTCGTCGATCACGATGATTGAAGAGCCGCGGTTGTTAGAGAACTCCTCAACAACTTCTTCGATTGGAGTATCAATGGTGACCGCTGTTGGGAAGGGTTTTGCAATCAATTCTGAGACCAAGCTCTGGGGGTCAACAGCGATGAGTTCGACTGTCTGAATGTGATCGAGCAACTTTCCTTTGCTATCTACAACCAAGACTCCGTCTGAGCTTTCACGTTCACGATTCTCAACGAGAAGTTGGAGTGCATCTGCAACAGTGACGGTACTTTTCACGACCAGTATGTGGGTAGTCATGATTCCACCGGCAACTTCTTCATCAAATGAAACCAACTGGCGCAATTGCTTTGCAGTCGCGCTCTCCATCGCATTTAAAATACTTTCGCGGTGCTCATCGTCGAGATCACGAAGAACTTCAGCAGACTCATCCGGCTCCATACGGGAGAGAAGTTCTGCAGAACGTTCCGCAGATAATCCGCGCAAGAGACCCTCGAGCTCGTCATCCTCCATCTCTTCGAGAGCATCGGCTGCGAGATCGGGATCCAACATCTCAATAAGGGCGCCTTGCTCACGCCCCGCAAGATCTTCGATGAGATCCGCTAGGTCCGCTGGACGCAATTGGCTTAGCGCTGAGCGAGTACCAGAAGTTCGAACTACTCCGTGAGAATCCATCAGAGATGCAACCGAAGCCCAGTCGATCACGTGATCGGGAGTGGGGCGACGGGAGAGCGAACCGGGGAATAAGCGGCGCAAGAATGAGACAAAAGAGATATCAACGCCAACTACACGAACCTCTTTATTAAAAGGTGCTAAGTAGAGGTCAGATGTGCGCACCACTCGCAGCCCATCAACGTCGACAATCTGGTGATCGAGGACATCTGCATCAAGCAAGGACTCCCCAGGGCGGCGAGAGAAAGGTTCAAGATTGATCTTTGTGGAAGACAAAGTGATTGAACTTGGAGTTAATTGCGAGATGCGAGCGCCATTGATAAATGATTTGCGGTTGGCAACTTTTACAATAAGTCCTGTGACAGGTGGGTAAGTCTCTTCGCCATGGCGGACGACAACATCAACAAGCCGTCCAATTTCGCGCCCATCTGGATCGACGACAGGGCGACCTATAAGTCCAGCAAGTGAGACCAGGGAGTCGCGCACACTCTTACGAGATATCAGGAGATCGCTCCGTCCGACCAGCCGCTTCGCTACGGTGTTGATCGAGGCAACGGGAGGACGTTTCACAGGCGCAGTCTACGGGCTACCCCTAGCGCCAAGGGCTCGGCGGAGAACCTTAGGTATGGAGGGAGAGCGGGACTCCAACGAGGGATGGACGAGTGGCCATTAAGGAATTCAAAAGTTCATCGAAGATTTTCTTAATCACTCCTTCACCGCTTCCCAAGTAGGCGGGCAGACCCGAGTCGCCACCATCTCGGAGTTGGATGTCGAAGGGAAGTTCAGCCAAGAGTGGAACCTCGGTACCTACGAGCGCGCTGAGGCGCTTGGCGGTCTCAGCTCCACCACCGCGACCAAAGAGCGCGATTGGTTCTCCACAGTGCGGGCATGGACTGGCCGACATATTTTCAACCACTCCAATGATGCGCTGCTTCATCTGGAAAGCGATTCGCCCGGCCCGTTCGGCTACTTCTGCAGCGGCTATCTGTGGAGTCGTTACGACCAGAATTTCTGAACGCGGAATCAACTGGCCGAGTGAGATAGCGATATCTCCGGTGCCAGGCGGGAGATCGAGTAGTAAAAGATCGAGGGAACCCCAGTACGCGTCGCTCATCAACTGTTCTAGGACGCGATGAAGAAGTGGGCCGCGATAGGCGATGGGATCTTCTCGATTTGGTTTGAACATCTCCATCGAAACTACTTTGACACCGTAGTTTTCGACCGGAATAAAGGTTTGATCTAAGGCGGTCGGACGCTTATCCAAAATCCCTAGAAGTCGTGGGATCGAGTGTCCGTATACATCTGCATCCAATATTCCAACGTTCAGACCGCGCGCCGCAGCGGCCACAGCTAAGTTGGCGGTTACGGAGGACTTTCCTACTCCCCCCTTGCCTGAAGCAACGGCTATGACTCGAGTGAGCGAATCCTCTTGAGCGAAGGGATTAAATTTTTCGCGACCGCCGCGGAGCAATTTCTTTACGGCTTCGCGCTCTTCGTCGCTCATCACACCGAAGTTGATGACGACTTGTGCGACGCCTGCAATGGCGCTGACCGCTGCAGTGATATCGCTACTCAATCGATCGCGCATCGGACATCCGCTAATTGTTAACTTGATGCCCAGAGTTGCTACTCCATCGGCAAAGAGAACGCTCTCGACCATTCCCAAATCCGTGAGAGGGCGGCGCAACTCTGGATCATTGACCTTGGCCAGCGCCGCCTGAATAGCGGCAATTTTCTCGTGCGTCATGAGAGCACTCTACGACTCTATTTAGAGGCGGCGAGTACGAGCTTGACCGACTTCGTCACACTTCCGCGTTGATATTTGAGGGTAACCGTGTCGCCGATGGCGTGGGAGCGGATAGCGACAATCAGATCATCCGCAACTGATATCGGTTGGCCATCTATCGCGAGGATGACATCGCCTGGTTGTAGACCGGCCGTTGCAGCAGGCCCTCCAGGCAGGATGGCGTTCGCGACGCTGGCAATCTTCGCACCAGGGCCGGGGAAGGTCGAATCAAGTGACATTCCGACGATCGGATAATGCGAGGTTCCAGTCTTGATCAACTGATCTGCAGTTCGCTTCGCCTGATTGATAGGAATTGAGAAGCCCAATCCAATCGAACCAGGTTGACCCGCTGTTGAGTTGCTCAGCGAGGCGATCGCAGAATTGACGCCAATGACGGCACCTGTTGCATCGACGAGCGGACCGCCTGAGTTTCCAGGATTGATGGCAGCATCGGTTTGTAGCGCATTAATAAATGAACTCTCATTAGCAGTGTTATCGGAACTGGTAGTTACAGGACGATTCTTTGCAGAGATAATTCCCGAGGTGACAGTTCCTTGTAAGCCGAGAGGTGATCCGATTGCGATCACGGTGTCGCCAACCTGTACCTTGTCGCTATCGCCAAGAACTAGAGCCGGTGCACCTGTGACATCAATCTTAAGAACGGCGAGGTCGTACGAAGTATCTCGACCGACAACTGTTGCAGTGTATTGAGTGTTATTTGCCAACTTGACGGTGATCTTGGAATTGTCGAGAACAGCCGCTTCAATAACGTGGTTATTGGTCATGATGTAACCATTGCTCTGAATAAAGAAGCCAGAGCCAGTATCAGTACCGGAAGTTGTCGTTGAATCAATTTCAACCACTGATGGAGAAACTCGAGCTGCAATTCCCGCAATGGAATTAGGGGCGCGTTCAATCACTTGACTGGTGGAAATTAAATGTGGGTTGTTATCAAATGCGACTTTGCCTACAAGGGCACCAACTAAGCCAGCAATCAAAGACATGGCCAGAGCCATATACCAAGTAACCTGTAGTGAACGCTTTACTGGTAACACCGGCGCTGCTGGTGCATAAGTTTCAACGGTCGATTGACCGTCTGATACCCACCACGGGGTCTGTGTCGGAGTTGTGACCGGAGTTTCAACATTTGTCGCGACGTTGGTCTCAACGCTCGTCTCGTTAGGAGTTGCAACCGATTCTTCAGATTGCGGTGCTACAGAGTTTTGCGCAGGGGGAGTAGTTTCATCTTCAAACATTGGCTCATTATAAGTGAGTTAAAGCTTGGTTGCTAGAAGAACTCCGCTTCCGATAGGCAGAACCGTCGAACTCCAACGAGAATCTTCCTTCACGGCGCGGATTCCATCGCGACGAGAGATACTCTCAAAGTCGCGCTGTGTTGGATCAGCAACCTTGCCTCCGCTCAGCGCGTGATCCACAATGAGAATTCCGCCGGGTCTCAGCAAGCGATAAGCAGCGTGGGTCAAGTCCATTAAGTCTGCGGCGGGACGGATAACAACTAAGTCGTAGTTGTTATCTGCAAGTTTTCCTACAACTTCCATAATGATTCCTGTGATTAATCGAAAACGTTGCGTTGATATGCCAGACTCTTCAAAGACTGAACGAGCAGATGCCGCGTGCTCACGCTCTGTATCTATCGAGGTGAGAACTGCTTCGGGCGCTGCTCCCGCGAAGAGCCAAAGGCCGCTTACCCCAGAGCCCGTGCCAATTTCGACGATGGACTTAGCGTTCAACGATTCAACAATAAATTTTAGGAGGCCGCCAACAGCCGGCGATGGATCTAGTGTTCCTAACTCATCCGCATTATTGCGGGCTTGCTGCATAAAAATATCTTCGCGTACGTAGCTCTCAGCGAACGCTGACATATCACCGCGATTGCCGATCATGAGAGAGATGCTAACCATTCGATAAGCAGTCGGGTACCAAATCCAGTTCCGCCCTTAATCAACTCGCCGGCATCGACTTCCGAGCGGGCGGGTCCTGCGATATCGAGGTGTACCCACTTCCGCTTCCCAACAAAACGTTCGAGGAAGAGCGCCGCAGTCACCGACCCCGCGCTAAAACTCTTCGCAGATGCATCGTGGTTAAGGTCAGCAATTTGGCTGGCCAGCGCAGGTACGTAATCATCGACTAAAGGCATGGGCCAGACTCGATCGCCAATGCGCTCACCGATCTGGTGGAGTTGAGTGGTCACCGCGAGGTTGCGGGAGTACATCGCACCATATTGCTTACCGAGCCCCAGGGTTGCAGAACCTGTCAACGTGGCGATGTCCAAGAGGTAATCTGGATCGAGCTCTAAATCTGCGTAGGCCAGACCATCGGCAAGCACTAAACGGCCTTCGGCATCGGTATTGATGATTTCAACTGTAGTTCCACCGTATTGGGTGATTACATCGGATGGACGTTGCGCAGTACCAGAAACCATATTTGCGGCGCACATCATCAGCGCAGTTACTCGCACGCGCGGTTTAATTTCAGCCATTGCGACCGTGGCAGCCAAGATTGCAGCAGCTCCAGCCATATCACTCTTCATGGGAATCATGAGGTCGTAGGGACGCTTCATAGAAACGCCACCCGTGTCATATGTGATTCCCTTACCAACCAAAACAACGTGCGGCCAATTTTCACTTCCCGCAGGTGCGTAATGAACTTCAATCAAATGCGGCGGAGTAGATGGCGCTGAGTTTCCGACGGCGCGCATCCCACCGAACTTATCGAGGGCCGCACCTTTCTTCACGACGACAGACAAATCTTTTGACTTCGCCTTCTTCACCAAAGCTTTTGCCTGCTCAGCCATCCAAATAGGATTCTTAATATTTGAAGGGGTATGAATCAGATCGCGTGTGGTCCAAACGGCTTCTGCCAAAATGGTGGCACGCTGCGCCGCCCCACTTAAAGTTGCATCAAAGGTGAAGGCGACCTCTCCCTTAGAGCGAGCGCTCTTGTCGCTCGTGGAGTAATCACTCTTCACGTTCCAGCCATATTGTGAGAGTGAGATCGCGACTAGGTGGGCGACCGATTCATTAAATTCCGCGGTAAAAGCGCTGAAGATCGAATAGCCCGTCGATTTCACTTTGCGACCTAGCGCGGCTCCAGCTTTCCGACTCTCTTCGAGCGATCCACTTCCCAAACCAAGCACAAAGAGGCGCTGCAACTTTCCAGATGCAGTTAATGGGATCTCGAGAATCTCACCGGCCTTGGCGGAGAAATCTGGCCACATGGCGAGAAGCGCGCCAAATTCTTGACCTGCAGCTTCGAGGATCTGCTCCGAAAGAGCGTTCTCCGGAAGCGATGGTCCGCTCTCGGAGGAGTAGGCAGGCAAAACCAGGGCGTTGTATTTCTCTAAATTTTCCTTACTGAGCGAACCAACCGTAGAGAGCGTTGGTTGGGGCAGGCGCATAAGTGGCTGCTATTTCTTAACGAGTGCTACTGCGGCCTGAAGGGCGTTCCCGAGATTGGTTGCCTCTTCAACATTGAGCTCGACTACGAGTCGACCGCCTCCTTCGAGGGGGATACGCATCACCAGGCTACGCGCCTCCTTGGTGACCTCCATGGGACCATCGCCAGTACGTGGTTTCATGGCTGCCATGGTCTAACTCCCTTACCTCAAAACACTGAAGATCGTAGGGAGAAGTATCTCGCATCAGGCTAAAGGTGGGAAATCGAGCGCCTGAAATAATCTCTTCTTGCCCTGTTCCATAACGGTGCTTACCGCTTTCTGCGGAACGCCGAGGGTCTGCGCAATTTCGGCGGTGGCCATCCCCTTGACATAGTGCAGTGAGAGCACAACCCGCTCCTCCTCCGGCAGGCTCGCGATAACTTCCGCGAGAGACGGCACCGGCTTCATGGATGGGAGATTACTAGTAGCCGTAACAAAGTAGTACGCCCGTTGCATCAAGCAGCAGAATCCTTCAGCCATGGAGCATTTGATAGCGTTCGCCACATGAGAAAAGCCTTTGGAAGTGGTGTGGCAACAATCGCGGCCAATGGAGACCTCCTCGATTGCTGGTACCTACAGGTCGGCCTTGAGCCATTTGCAGCTCCCGCCGACCGCTCTGCTCTACTGGCACCTGATCCGATCCGTGGAGTAACTAAAGAATCCATGGACCTTGAGATCGACCTTGACGCCCCACCTGCCAACGGCGCTGATGCCTACCTAAGGCTCCACCTCCTATCCCATCGCCTGGTGAAACCACATGGGCTCAACCTTGATGGAATCTTCGGCTTGCTTACCAACGTGGTCTGGACTTCAGCGGGACCGTGCTCCCTAGTGAACTTCGAAAGTACCCGTGCCAAGTTGCGGGCGGCGTATGGAAATCTCACCGTGTATAGCGTGGATAAATTTCCTCGCATGGTCGACTACGTAATTCCTGAAGGTGTGCGTATTGCGGATGCAGACCGCGTTCGACTCGGCGCATATCTAACCTCTGGCACCACCGTGATGCATGAAGGCTTCGTAAACTTCAACGCAGGCACGATGGGCAAGTCAATGGTGGAAGGACGCATCAGCGCAGGAGTTGTGGTTGGCGATGGAAGCGATGTCGGCGGTGGCGCATCCATAATGGGCACCCTTAGCGGCGGCGGAAAAGAAGTTATCTCCATTGGAGAACGTTGTCTGCTCGGTGCAAACTCGGGACTTGGCATCTCTCTAGGAAATGATTGCGTCATTGAATCTGGTACGTACATCACCGCAGGATCCAAGATCACACTTCCTGATGGCAGCGTCGTTAAAGCTCGCGAGCTCTCGGGTGCAAACAATTTAATCTTCCGTCGCAACTCGATGACAGGAAATCTTGAAGTCGTTCCCAAGGTTGGTGGCTGGGAAGGTTTGAACTCCATCTTGCATTCTAATTAGTAATCAAAAAGCGAAAGGCCCGAAAAAATCTCGGGCCTTTCTTGCTCGAGCGAGCACCAAACCGACTAAGCGAAAAAATGTTACTCCACATTCAGTAGATTTGCACAGAGCTCAAGATGGGTCACCCAGGAAGCAAGTGATTTCAATAAAGTGCGCGGACGCCTCTGTAGCTCAATGGAGAGAGCGCCGAACTGACTAAGCGGAGGTTATGGGTTCGATTCCCGTCAGGGGCAGATATGAGGAAGGGCTTCGCCTCCAGTCAAGGCGAAGCCCTTTTGATCTGGCCGGGCCAACTATTCTCAAATTAACGGCAAATCTACAATTAGGTCACTCCAGTTGAACTTTTCCGCTACAAGTTCTTCGATCTGTAAAACTTCTTCTACCAATTCATGAGAGCCTGCGATAAGCGTTGCATTAAAATCTATTTCGCTCGCCAATATCCACGCACGGTCTTCTGGCCACATGATGTTCGGTGATTGCGTACTGGAATGCTCATTGAAACTGTAACTGATCCTGGTGGCATCCCAAATTTCACCACACATGAGCAAGTAATCACGGTGGGGAAGTTTCATTTTCGCACTGGTCATGATTCCATGCGGGAGAGTATTTGATGCAAGATGATCCAAATTTCTTTCCGCCTGGTCTAGGTTTCTCATTGTCGAAGAACGGAAGCTTAGGAGTGAGTAACGACCGAATTTTAGTCGTCTCTTTTGCAGAGGTTTTTCAGGGGTAAATTTGGAAATACTTCCTGAGTGCATCCAACCTTGACCTTCCCACAAAGCCATGAAGCAATGACTTGAGGTGTCGGTGAATTTAGCGAGAACTTCCACAAGAAGAGTTAAAGTTTGCTCTCCGAGATTTCCAAACGTATCTCCCGGCCCCTTGTGTCGCACAAGCACATAACTCTCAAAACCGCCTGGAATAGTGATTCCGACGGGATAGGAATTCTTTCCAGGGTCAACAACCCATGGAACCAAAGAAGCTTTTATCCAATCACCCACCGAAACATCTTGGGGGATGCAAAAAGATTTTTTCTCCACCGATCTACCCTTCCTCCGGACAACTAGTACGTGTTAGGTGCAATCTCAAACCAAGAAGAGGGAACTCTTAACTTCGTTTTGAAATCTCCGACCGATAATTGGGCGGTAGCGCCACTGCTCGAGGTTGCCGTTATCACTGTGGCGCTGTTAGTTATGGTACGTGCCGTAATCGCAAGGTTCACGACATCCGGCAAATTAAACGCATTGGCAACATCTTTCTGGATGAGTACTCGCTGCCAGTGAGCGTATTGCGGGTTGAGAAAAATATCTAAACTCCATGGGTCGGGAACATTGGTTAGGTAGGGCAGATCTCCACCCCAGACATCGACACTTCTTTGCGTCTGTCCCCCATCTGACGAAAAGAAGTAGACAGATATCGGAGCTCCTGCAAAATAGATTGCCTGCGCGTTACTTGGATCCGTTTCGGTTCCAGCAACGGCAGCCACCCAATTCTGACCTACTCCTGCTTCAGACTCTTTTGCATAACCGATGTAGGCCTGATCGCTCGTTGAACTGTAGACATCGCAGTTGCAAGCGCTACGCATCGTCAGGTGTCCCAGCGCGTATGTACGCGAGGCAATTGCTTGTGCCTGAAGTGCTGCAGGTAGCCAACTTGAAGAGATCTCACTAATTCCCAATAGGTACTGTTCGATAGTCATCGTGTCAATGATCTCGATCTTGCTCCCGACAACTTTCAGTTGCACCTGACCATAGCGAAGTTGGATGGAGCCCGATGGCGTTGTCACTTTGATTACCGAGAAGGGTGGAGGTTTTGGTCCTGTTAGCCCACCGGAAGGATTTGGGTATGCGCTTGTGCCGGTCCAAAAGATGTTCCAGAGCGCTTGGTTAGCGAAGGGCTGCACGACGAAACCTTTACTGGTCTCTGTCGCCGCAATCTTCTTTCCGACCAGGGAGAATCGGTAGATACTCGTTGCATCTCCATTTCCACTCGGATCGAGCGAACCATCGAGGTTTGCAGAGAGATCAATATTGGAACGGGAAAATCCTGTAGCTAGCGCGATACTGGCGGAAGTAACTTGATGAGCGATATTTACAGTAATGAGTTGAGTATCGGGGACTGAAAGGATTTGTGTTCCCGGAAACCAATAATTAAGTATGTACTGCGCGCTCTGCCCTTCCATCGCTTGGCCTTGTGCGCCGATCTGACTCATTCCGACTCCGTGTCCAAATCCAGAACCCGTTAAGACAAAGTGAGGTGGGATCGTTGCAGCGGTTGCAGTTGTCGGAATAAGAAGGAAGAGAAGGACCAATAGAAGGCGCTTCACTTTTAGACCAAACCTTTTGGCGAGGTAATGAAACCAATCCCCCATGAAAAGTGCATCGTTGCGAGAATTGCAGGCAGGGTCACCTTCTCTTTGAGATCTTTTCCGATCACAAAGGAACCGACGAGATTTCCAAGTAGATATAACCCTGCTGGAAGAAAGAGAACTGGGTTAACCAGTGCGCCGAGTAAAAGTGAGAGCGCGGTTATCGCCACAGTTACTGGTGGGGCAAGGTAACGGAAGTTGATGGTGCCTTTATGGCTGCGGATTACTGCCCGCCGCCAGCGACCATATTCAAAATATTGTTTGGCGAGCGCACGAAAGTTAGGACGTGGCCTGTAGGTAACAACCAATTCGGGATCAAACCAGATGGTCCCTCCCGCCTGGCGCAGGCGGAAGTTAAGCTCCCAATCCTGGGCTCGGGTAAATCTCTCGTCGTAACCGCCAACTGCCTGTAGCGCCTCTTTATTAAAGACGCCTAAGTAGACGGTATCTGCCGGGCCAGGCTTACCTCCAACGTGGAAGCGCGCAGCACCGACTCCCAGAGGTGAGCGCATTGCGGTAGCTACTGCCCGCTCAAAAGCACCGACTCCGGAGGCCGCCATGATGCCCCCAACATTGACCGCCCCTGTTTGGTTCATGGTCTTAACCGCATCAGCGATGTAAGTCGACGAGATCTCGGCATGGCCGTCGATACGGCAGATGATCGAATAGTGCGATGCAGCAATAGCCAGATTGAGTGCCGCTGCGGTTCGACCGCTTGGATTTTCTACGAGTAGAACCCGAGGGTCGTCCGCAGCGAGCGTGGCGGCTATCTCGTTGGTTCGATCCTTGGAGGGCCCAAGGGCCAAGATGACTTCAAGAGGACCGTCGTAACGCTGCGCCAGAATCGCTCTGATGGCTCCATCCAGGTACCGCTCTTCATTCAAAATGGGCAGCACAACCGAGACTCCGAGCTTCGCGCCCTCAGGAGTTTGCTTCGAATTTACGTTGTCCTGACTCATAGAGCGCTCACGCTACCGTTTCCGAGCGTTACTATCGGCGCAATGACCCTCAAAATCTCTGTGATTGGTACCGGATACCTGGGCGCCACCCACGCCGCTTGTATGTCGAGCCTTGGCTTCGAGGTGATCGGCATCGATGTCGATCCCGCCAAAATTGAGAGTTTGGCCGCGGGGACGATTCCTTTTTACGAGCCAGGCCTCCAAGAATTGTTGCAGAGCGAGTTGGCATCAGGTCGTCTCTCATTTTCTGCAGATTTCAACGCCATCAAAGATTGCGATGTGCACTTCATATGCGTAGGTACTCCGCAGGTGAAGGATGGACTTGCTGCAGATCTCACCTATGTATTTGGTGCACTCAGCTCGATTGCTCCGATAATTAAAGATGGCTCCCTTGTTGTCGGCAAATCCACCGTTCCAGTAGGTACTGCTGCGAAGATGCGGGAAGAGCTCTTGGCTGTGAATCCCAGTACCGATCTGGCATGGAACCCCGAATTTCTACGTGAAGGTTTTGCGGTTGAAGATACATTGAAGCCAAATCGACTCGTAGTGGGTGTAACAAACGAAGGCGCAGAGAGCGTTTTGCGAGAGGTCTATGCAAAGAGCCTTTCTGAAGAGACGCCTTGGGTAGTCGCCGATCTACCAACAGCCGAACTGGTAAAGGTGGCCGCCAACTCGTTCTTGGCTACCAAGATCTCTTTTATTAATGCGATGGCCGAGATCTGCGAGGCAGCGGGCGGAGATGTCACTGTCCTTGCCAAAGCAATTGGATACGACCCACGCATTGGCAGTCGATTCCTTCAAGCGGGTATCGGATTTGGTGGAGGGTGCCTGCCAAAAGACATTCGCGCCTTCATGGCGCGCTCGCAGGAGCTGGGTGCACAACAAGCTTTGGAGTTCCTACGGGAGATTGATTCGATCAACTTGCGCGCACGCACTCGCATGATCGATCTAGTTCGCAAAGATCTCTCAGAGGACTTGCGCGGCAAGAAGATTGCCGTGCTCGGCGCTGCATTTAAACCCGACAGCGATGATGTGCGTGACTCCCCCGCGCTTGATATTGCGGTGCAGATTCAGGGCGCGGGTGCGCTGGTTACCGTGCACGATCCCAAGGCAATCGAAAATGCTGCGAAGCGTTTTCCAACGTTAAGTTTTGCAGAGAGTATTGAAGAGTGCGTTGCAGGCGCTGATCTCGTGTTGCACCTGACCGAATGGAAGGTTTATCGCGAGATTGATCCAGCTGATTTGATTAAGCTCGTCGCGAATCCGATTGTCATTGACGGTCGCAATGCGTTAGATCGCGATAAGTGGCGAGATGCAGGCTGGAAGTTCCGCGCACTCGGCCGTTCTAATATCTAAAAGCCAGTTCGCATATTTCTCTTAGAGTTTAAAGACTTACCTTTTTCGAGCGACGCTACGCGGGCGCTCTCCATTAGCTCACCAATTTTTGTCGCTACAGATGCATCGCTAGAGCCCAAGATGCGGGCAGCAAGTAGGCCGGCATTCTTAGCGTTGCCCACTCCGACAGTTGCGACAGGAACTCCGGCTGGCATCTGCACAATAGAGAGGAGTGAATCCATTCCATCTAATACTTTAAGTGCGACCGGAACCCCAATAACTGGGAGTGTTGTTGCTGCCGCGATCATTCCTGGGAGGTGCGCCGCACCACCTGCGCCGGCGATGATGACCTTGTAGCCAGCACCGACCGCGCCGGTAGCGAAGGCCAACATCTCATTCGGAGTGCGGTGTGCACTAATTACATCAACGTCATAACTAATCCCAAGTTCATCAAGGATCGTGGCAGCCTCTTGCATAGTCGGCCAGTCCGAATCTGATCCCATAACGATCGCAACAGATTTACTCATCGATAGCTCCACTCAGGTAATCAACGGCATGGCTCACTTCAGACCTTAAGTGTAGAAGATCATCACCCAACAGGGTGACGTGACCAACCTTGCGCCCGGGGCGCAACTCCTTCATATATTGATGAATTTTCAGCCCGGGGATTCGCGCCATGAGGTGAAGATACGGCTTATAGAGATCCTTGCTCTTCTCTGTCTCGATTCCAATTACATTCCCCATGACAGCAAAGGGTGCGACTAGCGACGTATCTCCGAGGGGAAGATCGAGAACGGCGCGAAGATGCTGCTCAAATTGGCTCGTCACCGCACCCTCAATGCTCCAGTGGCCAGAGTTGTGAGGACGCAGAGCAAGTTCGTTAATGATCAACTGATCGCCGACAACAAAGATCTCAACAGCCATAACACCAACGAGATCGATTCCTTGCGCGATCTGCAGCGCGATCTGCACTGTTTGCGCGGCGCGAGCCCGCGAGAAATTTGGGATCGGGGTAACTGTCTGGGTGCAGATTCCATTCTCTTGCACTGTCAGGGTTGGTGCCCACGTCGATGCTTGACCGTGAGGTGAGCGCGCCACCATGATCGCAATCTCAAAGTCAAAGGCGAGATTCTCTTCAAGCAAGATGGTCTTGCCGATCTCTTTATGGAGCGCGTCTAGGGCTAACTGATCTGCGATCTGAAAGACACCGCGCCCGTCATACCCTCCGGAAATACTCTTTGCGATAAGCGGGAACTCGAGGTTTACTTCTCCCCCGTCATACGCCTGCCAACGTGGATTAGGAAGACCCAACTCCTCCATCTTTTGACGCATCGCCAATTTATTCTGACTAAAGAGAAACGATTTAGCTTTCGGAAAGACATTTACGCCGCTGGCCTCAATGGCAGAGATAAGTTCTTGTGAAATTAACTCATGTTCAAAGGTGATGACATCACACTTGCTCGCCCATTCAAGCACCGCATCTACATCAGAGAGCGATCCGACCGTGTGGGGTGCTACTTGAGCTCCACTTTCACTTGAGCTACCTGCAAAGAGCGAGAGCGTGATACCAAGATCAACCGCGGGAGGAACCATCATGCGGGCGAGCTGCCCCGCCCCGATGACTCCAACGATTGGAAAACTCATGTACGAACTCTACCTAAGGTGCACTACGTCGCCGGCGCCGATGAGATCACCACTCTCTAATCGCAACTGTCCTTCTTGATCGACTCCAATCGCTACCCCGACGATTGCGCGGCTATCAGGGAGGATTACCCGAACCTCGCTACCAATTGTCTTGGAAAGGGCTCTATACGTGGCAACCAAATCTTCGCCATCATCCCAGCGAGCAAAGAGCTCTCGGAAGGAGAGAAGGATCGTGGGCAGCAGTTCGTTGCGATCCAATTCGATACCGCTCTCAATAAAAATAGAGGTGGCGGTATCAACCGGTAACTCCTCTGGGGTAGTCGAAACATTTACTCCGATTCCAACTATAACTCCAGCACCATATCTTTCGCAGAGAACTCCTGCGACTTTGCCACTTTCGCAGATCACGTCGTTGGGCCACTTAGTAGCAAAGGCGGTAGATCCCGTTGCCTCATTGAGGCTCCGTGCAATTGCAATCCCAGTGAGTAAGGGGATCCATCCCCATTCTGTGCTGCGCTTGGGTTCGATATAAAAAGAGAAGAGCAGCGCGACATCCGGCACGGACTCAAATTTTCTCTCTAACCTTCCGCGCCCAGCGCTCTGAAATTCAGCGACGACACAATCTCCGCTACTGACGAGTTCATTCTTCAACTCATCTTGTGTTGAAGCGACCTCACTTAGTACGCGTACCCGCCAGTAATTCGAGGGGAGCGCAGCTGATAGCGCAGAGTTATTAAGAGCCGGACGTATCACAGGAGCCTGCTTCACTAGTAAAGTGTGGATGTGACTGATGCGATAAATACTACTGCCGCCAAGATCAATGATTTGAAAGCGCGCCTCGAAAAGGCAGCGCAGAGCGGAACACCAGCAGCAATCGAGAAGCGCCATGCCGCTGGTAAGTACACAGCGCGGGAGCGCATAGCAAAGTTGGTTGATGAAGGCTCATTCGTTGAGTTCGATGCCTTCTCTACGCATCACTCTGACAAATTCGGAATGGATAAATCGCATCCTTACGGCGATGGAGTCGTGACGGGGTACGCAACGATTGATGGTCGCACCGTTGCCATCTCCTCACAAGACTTTATGGTCTTCGGTGGCTCACTCGGTGAGACTATGGGTAAGAAGATCGTCAAGGTCATGGAGTTTGCTCTCAAGTCAGGCATCCCGATGATCGGTCTCAATGACTCAGGTGGTGCTCGCATCCAAGAGGGCGTCGCATCGCTCAGTCAGTACGGCGAAATCTTTAAGCGCAATGTGCGCTCCTCGGGTGTCATCCCGCAAATATCTGTGATTCTCGGACCATGTGCGGGAGGGGCCGTCTACTCTCCAGCGATTACCGACTTCACCATCATGGTGAATGAGACCTCGCATATGTTCATTACTGGTCCAGACGTGATCAAGGCCGTTACCGGTGAAGAAGTTGGCATGGAGGAATTGGGTGGTGCGGCTACGCACAACACCAAGACAGGCAACTCGCACTACTTAGCTGAGGATGAAGACGCCGCTCTCGAGTATGTGAAGGCGTTGCTCTCTTACCTGCCAAGCAACAACCTTGATGATGCACCGGTACTACGCCCGACCGAATCCGATGGGATAGCGCCATCTGATCGCGCACTTGATTCTCTGATCCCAGATAATCCCAACAAGCCGTATGACATGCGCGTTATCATCGAAGCGATCCTCGATGAGGCAAACTTTCTTGAAGTTCATGCCCTCTTCGCGCCAAATATCTTGGTCGGCTTTGGTCGCATCGAAGGCCGTTCCGTAGGAATCATCGCCAACCAGCCGCAGAATTTTGCAGGAACTCTCGATATCGATGCCTCCGAGAAGGCGGCGCGCTTCCTGCGCACCTGTGATGCATTTGGAATTCCAGTCGTCACCCTCGTTGACGTTCCCGGATTCCTACCAGGTACAGAGCAAGAGTGGAACGGAATCATCCGCCGCGGAGCGAAGTTGCTCTACGCATACGGTGAGGCATCTATTCCACTCGTCACCATCATCACCCGTAAGGCATATGGCGGCGCATATATCGTGATGGGTTCTAAGCACTTAGGTGCGGATGTAAATCTTGCTTGGCCGACTGCTCAGATCGCGGTCATGGGTGCACAGGGTGCGGTCAATATTCTCTATCGCAAAGATATCGCTGAAAATCCAGAGCGCTCTCCCGAACTCATCAATGAGTATGAAGAGCAGTTGCTTAACCCATACATTGCTGCAGATCGTGGATTCATTGACGCCGTTATCGAGCCACACACCACGCGCAGTCAGATCACTAAGGCGCTACGCGCCCTTGCAAATAAGCGCGTTGATCTACCGACTCGCAAGCATGGAAATATCCCGCTCTAATGCCACATAGCGAAGACTTTCCACGCGAGTTCCGCAAACTTGGTTTCACCATTCATGCCGGAACTCCCACTCAAGAAGAGCTCCTTGCACTGACGCGCGCCATCGACGA
>Ga0208389_1000214_pt1 | contig 32328 bp, 26 predicted proteins | sample CryBogCBH12Aug09_FD_184625 | JGI IMG/M metagenome (GOLD analysis project Ga0208389, IMG submission 184625) | Freshwater microbial communities from Crystal Bog, Wisconsin, USA - CBH12Aug09 (SPAdes) (version 2) | ecosystem: Environmental > Aquatic > Freshwater > Lake | place: Crystal Bog... | reverse complement strand
AGAATTTAACGCGCGCTTAGGCGATCCTGAAACACAACCCATCATGATGCGCCTTAAAAGCGATTTGCTCACACTCTTTGAGCAAGCGGTGGCGGGTAAATTGCATGAGGTGGAAGCAGAGTGGGACCGACGCAGTGCCGTGGGTGTGGTGTTGGCCGCAGAAGGTTATCCGCAAACGCCGCGCACGGGGGATGTCATCACCGGTTTGGGCGCGGACGATGCCGAGACCCATGTGTTTCACGCCGGCACAGCACAAGAAAATGACGCCGTGCTCACCAAGGGTGGGCGCGTGTTATGCGTCACCGCTTTGGGCGATACCTTGCGCATCGCGCGCCAAAAATCCTACACCCGTGTAGAGGCTATTTTCTTTGAAGGCCTGCAGTATCGCAAAGATATTGGTTGGCGCGCACTAAAATAGGAGTCAAGTAGGGGTCTGACCCCTAGGGGGGTCTGACCCCTACTTGACCCCTACCTGACTCCTAACTGCGAATAACCGCCGCACTCTCCACATCAATAATTCTTGAAGGCCTAGCGCGCGGCACCACGCGCCCGGGCACAACATATACCTGCCCGCCAAACTGACGCCAACATTCCCGCGTGGTTTTAACAGGACGCAGTCCCGCACGGTTGGCGCTAGTGGATACCAATGCCATGCGCAGAGCGCGGCATAAATGAACCGCATCCGCATGTCTATCCACCCGCAAGGCCATGCGCCGTGGCAGGCCGCCTCCCGTGAGCAGCGGCCAAGCGCGCCCACCAGCGGGCAGTAACCAGGTGCACGCCGCTTCATCAGCAGCCATCCGAGCGCGCTGCGATGGCGTGAGCGGTGCGTGAAAGGGCTGCAGACGCGACCAACGATCGCCAATCACAATCAAGCCTTTATGGGCGGGGCGTCTTTTTAAGCGCAACAAGCGGCGCAGCCCGCGTGCGCTGCGTGGGTCACAACCCAAACCAAATACGGCTCGGGTGGCATAGGCCACCAAGCCGCCACGGCGCAAATGGGCGCGCAAGGCCCGTGGATGAGGGGTTAAGCGAATCATGGCACTCAGTGTATCGCACCCAAGGGCATTGCCGCCTGAAGGCCTCACACCGTATAGTAGCGTTGATCATTACAGGAAACTCGCTCCCATGGATGTGGCCGTTATTAAAAATTATTTGCTGGAATTGCAGAACACCATTGTGGCGCGCCTGGAGGCCCTCGATGGCCACCGCTTCCGTCGTGACAGTTGGCAGCGCCCCGCCGGTGGCGGCGGCATTAGCGCATTGGTGGAAGAAGGAGGTCTGTTTGAGCGCGGCGGTGTTAATTTTTCGCATGTGATGGGGGAGGGGTTGCCGCCTTCCGCCTCCGCTCATCGCCCGGAATTGGCTGGGCGTCGCTATGAAGCGCTAGGCGTTTCCTTGGTGCTGCACCCGCGCAACCCTTATGCGCCCACGGTGCACATGAACATTCGCTTCTTCGCCGCCTTTGACGACCAATCCGATCCCGTGTGGTGGTTTGGCGGCGGTATGGATTTAACCCCTTACTATGGGTTTGAAGAAGATGCCGTGCATTTTCACAGCACCTGCAAAGCAGCGCTTAATCCTTTTGGCGAACAACATTTCCCACGCTTTAAAAAATGGTGTGATGAGTACTTCTATTTAAAGCATCGTCAGGAGCCGCGCGGTGTGGGCGGCATTTTTTTCGACGACTTTAATTCCCTGCCCTTTACCGAAGCCATGGCCCTGTGGAAAAGCGTGGGCGATCATTTCCTGCCCGCCTATGTGCCCATTGTGGAGCGCCGCAACGCCATCCCTTATGGAGAACGCGAGCGCGACTTTCAGGCCTATCGTCGCGGGCGCTATGTGGAATTTAATTTGGTGTATGACCGCGGCACTTTGTTTGGACTGCAATCCGGCGGCCGTACGGAATCCATTTTAATGTCCATGCCGCCCATCGTGCGCTGGCGCTACGATTGGAAACCCGAAGCGGGCAGTGTGGAAGATGCGTTGCTAAAAAAATTCCTCATCGGGCGGGATTGGGTGTAACGAGTCATGGAAACCTTTCTCCAGCAACTGGTGAACGGCCTCACCTTGGGCAGCATCTACGCGTTGGTGGCCTTGGGTTACACCATGGTGTACGGTATTTTAGAACTCATTAATTTTGCGCATGGTGAAGTGGTGATGGTGGGCGCCCTGGTGGCGCTCTCTGTTATTGGTGCGCTGTCGCACTTAGGGCTGCCCGGACCCGTGGTGGTACTGTTGGGATTAACTGTGGCGGCGCCCACCTGCATGGCCTTGGGGTTTGTCATTGAGCGCGTGGCGTATCGGCCCCTGCGCCGCGCACCAAAATTAGCGCCCCTCATTACCGCCATTGGCTTATCCATTAGTCTGCAGCAAATCGCCGCCCTTATCTGGGGACGCAATTACATTTCTTTTCCCGCCGTGCTCAGCATCGAGAGTTACAACATAGGCGGTGTCATCATCACATCCCTTCAACTCACCATCATGGGGCTGGCAGCGCTCATCATGGCGGGCCTTTTAATGTTGGTGCAAAAAACGTCTCTTGGGCGGGCCATGCGCGCCACGGCGCAAAACCCTGCGGTGGCGCAATTAATGGGCGTGAATACGGATCAAATTATTTCGCTCACCTTCGTGATCGGATCAGCATTAGCGGCAGTGGCGGGTGTGATGGTGGCGGCCTATTACAGCGTGGGCAATTACACCATGGGCTTTATGTTGGGCTTAAAAGCATTTACCGCTGCGGTGCTGGGCGGCATTGGTAATTTAAAAGGCGCCATGCTGGGTGGATTGCTGTTGGGTGTGGTGGAAGCCTTGGCCGCGGGTTATATGGGGGATCTCACCGGCGGCGTATTCGGCAGCAACTACAAAGATGTGTTCGCCTTCATGGTGTTGATTGCGGTGCTGATATTTCATCCCAACGGATTGCTGGGCAGCCGCGCGCGAGAAAAAGTATGAAACGCCTCCTGTGGGGGGTTGCGGCCCTAATTTTGTTGGCATTGCCACTGTTCACCGACGCCGCGCTGGGTCACGGCTGGGTGCGCATTCTGGATTTTGCGCTGCTCTATGTGTTGCTGGCCTTGGGGCTTAACATTGTGGTGGGTTACGCGGGCTTACTGGATTTGGGTTACGTGGCCTTCTTTGCCGTGGGGGCCTATTGCTACGCATTGCTCTCCTCGCCGCAATTTAATCTGCATTGGCCCCTATGGGTGTTGCTGCCCTTAGGCGCCATGGTGGCCGCCTGCTTTGGTGTGTTGTTGGGCACGCCCACCTTGCGCCTGCGCGGGGACTACTTGGCCATTGTCACCTTGGGGTTTGGCGAGATCATCCGCATCTTCTTAAATAACTTGGGCGCCCCGGTTAACATCACCAATGGTCCGCAAGGCATTAGCGGTATCGACAGCTTAAGTGTGGGCTCATACAACTTAGGCCAAACCCACAGGTGGGGATTGTTTGAATTTGTCCCGGTGGTAAACGCCTATTATTTATTTTTAATCGGGGTGTTGCTGGCCATTGTTTTTTCCCATCGCTTAGAGCGCTCACGCATTGGGCGTGCCTGGGCCGCCATTCGTGAAGATGAAATTGCGGCGGCCAGTATGGGGATCAACACACGCAATTTAAAATTATTGGCCTTCGCCATGGGGGCTTCCATGGGCGGTCTGTCGGGGGGATTGTTTGCCGGCTTTCAAGGTTTTGTCAGCCCCGAGAGCTTCACGCTCATGGAGTCCGTCATGATTTTATGCATGGTGGTGTTGGGCGGCATGGGCAATATCGCCGGCGTGGTGTTGGGTGCGGTGCTGCTCAGCGTCCTGCCCGAAGCCTTGCGTGCTGCGGGCCCCTTGCAACAAGAATGGTTGGGGCGCGTGGTGTTAGATCCTTCCAACTTGCGTTTGCTGATGTTTGGTTGTGCGCTGGTGCTGATGATGCTGCTGCGCCCAGAAGGGTTATTGCCGGCACGCGCACGGAAACGGGAGCTGCACGGTGAATAGCGTCATCAAACCCTTGCTGCGGGCTTTCGACATTCACAAAAGCTTTGGTGGATTAAAGGCCTTGGGTGGCGTATCGCTTAACCTGGAGCAAGCCTCCATTACGGGTTTAATTGGCCCCAATGGTGCGGGCAAAACCACCTTCTTCAATGTGCTCACCGGCATTTATAAACCGGATGTGGGGCATATGGAATTTAGGGGCAAGGCCCTCCCCGCAGGGCTTCCTCATGTGGTGGCCACACGCGGCATTGCGCGTACCTTTCAAAACATTCGCCTGTTTGCCAATATGACGGTGTTAGAAAACGTCATGGTGGGGCGTCATGTGCGCACCTCTGCGGGTGTGTTGGGGGCGGTGTTTAAAACAGCGGCTACGATGCGCGAAGAAAATGCTATTACAGCGCGTGCCCATGAATTATTAAAGTACGTGGGCATTGAGGCGCGCACACATCATGTGGCGGGCACCTTGTCCTATGGCGATCAACGTCGTTTGGAAATTGCCCGCGCCTTGGCCACAGACCCCTTTTTGCTGGCCTTGGATGAACCCGCCGCCGGCATGAACGCCAGCGAGCGCACGCAGTTGGGCGAACTGATTCTGCGTATCCGCGAAGACGGTAGGGCGGTGTTGCTGATTGAACATGATGTGAAATGGATTATGAAGTTGTGCGATTGCGTCACGGTGTTGGATTACGGCCTATGCATTGCGCAGGGCCCGCCCCATAAGGTGCAAAACGACCCGCGTGTTATAGAGGCTTACTTGGGCGTGGTGGCCACATGAGTGGCTTGATGATCCGCAATCTGTCGGTGCATTACGGCGGCATCGCTGCAGTTCAGGAACTATCCTTAGAAGTGCATCCTGGCGAACGGGTCTGTGTGATCGGTGCCAACGGGGCCGGCAAGAGCAGCATGCTCAAAGCCATTGCGGGGCTGGTTCCTTGCTCAGGCAGTATTGGATTTTCCGGCAACCTGCTCACGGCAATGCCCGCCTGGGTGCGTGTGGGTCAGGGCTTATGTTTGGTGCCCGAAGGGCGTGGCGTGTTTGCGCGTTTAACGGTGGCCGAGAATTTGCAAATGGGGTCGTACCATCGGCGTGCTGCCGCATCAGAACTGGATGATGTATACGCCCACTTCCCCCGACTGTTTGAGCGGCGCACGCAAGCCGCCGGCACACTCTCCGGTGGCGAGCAGCAAATGTTGGCCATTGGTCGCGCCCTCATGGCCAAACCAAAATTACTCATGCTCGATGAACCCAGCATGGGGCTGGCGCCTTTGATGGTGGAAAAAATCTTTTCAGTGATTGGGGATATTGCCAAGAGTGGTGTAACGCTTCTGTTGGTAGAGCAGAACGCGCGTTTGGCGCTGGGTTTATGCGATCGTGCTTATGTAATGGAGTCCGGGCGCGTGGTGCTCACCGATAGCGCGGCCAATTGTCTGAGCAACCCGTTGGTGCGCAGCGCCTACTTGGGCGATTGAGGGGGTTGAGGGGTGGTTGAGGGGTCTGACCCCTGGCAGGGTCTGACCCCTCAACCAACACCTATTGCTTAACCGGTACCTTTTGGCCTTTTTGCCATTGGTAGAGCGTGACGAGGCCGCCCTTTAAGTCGCCATTGTCATCAAAGGCAATGGTGGCGGTAACGCCGGGGTAACTGATGTGCGCCAGTGCGGTTTGATATTTCACAGGGTCGGCGGAGTCGGCTGCTTTCATGGCGGCAATCATCACACCCACGGCATCGTAAGCGTAGGGCGCGTAATCTTGAATGTCGCCGTACTTGGCGTTGAAGCGTTGTTTAAAGTCAACTCCCTTAGGCATAAGTTCCGGTGGCACACCCGGCAAGCTGCAATAACTGCCTTCAGAGGCGTCCCCGGCCAATTCAGAAAATTCATGCGAGCAACCGCCGTCGCCGGTTAAAAAGCGCGCACTCATTTTGAGCGTTTTTACTTGGCGCACCATGGGCGCGCTCTGCGCATCCATGCCACCATAAAAAATAAGGTCGGCGTTTTTGGATTTGATGCGCGTTAAGATGGCCAAGAAGTCTGTGCCATGATCATCCGTATGTTCCCGTGCCACCACGCTGGCACCAGAGGCTTTCACCGCTTTTTCAAATTCATCGGCGAGTCCTTGTCCGTAGGCGGTGGCGTCATCAATGATGGCCACAGATTTGGCCTTCAGGCCCACAGTGGCAAATTGGCCTAGTACGCGCCCTTGCTGCTCATCATTGGCCATGACACGGAAAGCAGTCTTAAACCCTTGATGCGTGTATTTGGGGTTGGTGGCGGAGGGCGAGATTTGCACAATGCCAGCATCAGAGTACACGCGCGAAGCAGGAATACTGGTGCCCGAATTTAAATGGCCCACCACGCCGTTCACTTTGGCATCGGCAAACTTTTGCGCCACGATGGTACCGGTTTTGGGATCCGCGGCATCATCCTCACTCATCAGTTCAAAGTGCGCTTTCTTGCCGCCAATCACAATATTTTGCGTGTTGGCATCATCCACCGCCAAGCGCGCACCGCTTTCGTTGTCTTTGCCCAAGTGCGCTTGTGATCCGGTGAGGGGTGCTGCAGAACCAATCTTGATGGTGATGCTGTCGTTAGAGCCGCTGACGGAGGATGATTTTCCACATCCTGTCAGCAAGAGCGGTGAAACCATAAGGATGAACAAAGATTTTTTGTAAAAACGAAACAAGCTCGGTTTCAATGGTTCATCCCTATGGTGAGTTTAGACAAAGTTTAGTGTGACAATACCCACTTTACGATGGTATGTAAATCGGCATCTGCCACTTTTGGGTTGGCAGGCATGGGCATGGCGCCCCACACGCCCGAACCGCCAGCCTTAACCTTGGCTACCAGCTTATCTTCAGCATCGGCTTGACCTTTATATTTAGCAGCCACGTCTTTATAGGCGGGTCCGATAATTTTTTTATCCACCGAATGGCAGGCCAGGCAACCACTTTTCCCGGCCAACGCTAGACCAGGATCATCGGCCAACACGCTGCCAGCCAGCAGTAGGCCGGCGCTTAGTACTGCAACTTTCAAAGTGCTCATAAACAGCTCTCCTTAATTTAGATTAATAAACGGGGGGGTCAGACCCCGCTTGCGAACTGTTGCTGCGGTCTCCAGGACTCGAATGGGGTCTGACCCCACTTTTAGATTCGTTCCTATTTTTAAGCGCCTATGATAGCTGATTTACTGGCGCGCCTCCACATCCACACACCCAATATCACCATGGGCAAACTTAACCACTGGCCCATACTGAGTCCAAAAGTGAGCAACCCTAAAAAGTCATCGGGCTCGCGCGTAAACTCCACAAGAAAACGCATGGTGCCGTACCCCATTAAAAACAATGCGGACATGGCGCCCACTGGATGTTGCTTGCGACTAAACCACAGCAACAGCGCACCCAGCACCACGCCTTCCAGCAAGGCTTCGTATAATTGGGAGGGATGACGGGGTAGGGCATCTATGTGAGGGAATATCATCGCCCATGGCACATCCGTCACACGTCCAGGTAATTCACCGTTGATGAAATTGCCGATGCGCCCAAAGCCCAAACCAAACGGCACCAAGGGCGCCACAAAATCGGTCACCGCCATCCAATGGCGTTGATGGCGGCGCGCAAACAACCAGCCGCCCAACACCACGCCTAAGAAGCCCCCATGAAAAGACATGCCGCCTTGCCACACGGCAAAAATATCTAAGGGATGTGCCAGGTAATAATCGGGTTTGTAGAACAACACGTAACCCAAGCGCCCACCAACAATCACGCCCAGCACCACGTAGGTTAAAAAGTTGTCCGCTTCTTCCACGGTCCAATTCAACCAGGGCTGAGTGCGAATGCGCCAGCGGGCCACCCAAGCCCCCGCCAAAAACCCAGCCAAATACATCAACCCATACCAGCGTACGGCCATGGGCCCTAAGTGGAGGGCTACGGGGTCAAAATCGGGATGGATCAGCATGGAGGTTAAACCTTGGGTTAAAATGAAAGATTATACCGACCCCCTCTTGCAGGAGCGCCTTATGGCCGACAATATTCGCAGCAAAACCATCACCGCCGGCCCCCAGCGCTCGCCCAACCGTGCCATGTTGCGCGCTGTGGGCTTCACCGATAAGGACTTTAATAAGCCCATCGTGGGCGTGGCCAATGGGTATAGCACCATTACGCCGTGCAACGCGGGACTGGGCGAATTGGCCGCACGGGCTGAGGCGGCCTTAACGGCCGCGGGTGCCATGCCGCAAACCTTTGGCACCCCTACCGTGTCCGACGGCATTTCCATGGGCACGCTGGGCATGAAATATTCCCTGGTATCCCGCGAGGTGATTGCCGATGCTATTGAGACCGCTACCAGCGCACAGAGCATGGACGGCGTGTTGGTGGTGGGGGGCTGTGACAAAAATATGCCCGGCGGCATGATCGCCATTGCGCGCATGAACATTCCCTCCATCTACGTGTATGGCGGCACTATTAAGCCCGGCCATTACCATGACAAAGACCTTACTGTGGTGAGCGTGTTTGAAGCGGTGGGGCAATATTCCGCGGGCAATTTATCCGATCAAGATTTTATAGAAATTGAAAAGCATGCCTGCCCGGGCAAAGGTTCCTGCGGCGGCATGTTTACCGCTAATACCATGTCCTCCGCCATTGAAGTAATGGGCATGGCGCTGCCTTATTCTTCCACGCAAGCGGCGGAAGATGAAGAGAAGGCGGTGAGCGCGGAGGAGAGTGCGCGCACCTTAGTGGCGGCCATTCACAATCAATTGCTACCGCGCCAAATCATGACACGCAAGGCTTTTGAAAATGCCATTGCCGTGACTATGGCCGTGGGCGGATCCACTAATGCGGTGCTGCACTTACTGGCCATGGCGCACGCCGCTGACGTGCCTTTGCGCATAGAGGACTTTGAAGAGATACGTGGTCGCGTGCCTGTGCTGTGCGACTTGAAACCTTCCGGAAAATATGTGGCCACGGATCTGCACCGCGTGGGCGGTATTCCACAAGTAATGAAGATGCTCTTGGCACGCGGTTTGCTGCATGGGGATTGCATGACCATTACTGGCAAAACTGTAGAAGAAAATTTAAAAGATATTCCGGCCATACCTCCTGTCAACCAAGATGTCATCCGCCATTGGGATAATCCCATGTACGCACAAGGGCATTTGGCTATTCTAAAAGGCAATCTCGCCACAGAGGGTGCGGTGGCCAAGATTACCGGTGTGAAGAATCCTAAGATTACTGGACCGGCACGCGTCTTTGAATCGGAAGAAGAGGCCATGGCCAGCATTATGGGCGGCCACATTAAGGCGGGTGACATCTTGGTGATTCGCTCGGAAGGCCCCAAAGGGGGACCCGGCATGCGCGAAATGCTCTCACCCACGTCTGCCATTATTGGTGCGGGCTTGGGCGACTCTGTAGCGCTCATCACCGATGGGCGCTTCTCGGGCGGCACGTACGGCATGGTGGTGGGCCATGTGGCACCGGAAGCTTATGTGGGCGGCACCATCGCACTTGTGCATGAGGGGGACTCCATTACCATCGATGCAACACAACGACTGCTGCAATTGAATGTGTCCGATGCGGATTTGGAATTGCGGCGCGAGAAGTGGGTGCAACCCGCCCCCCGTTTTACGCGCGGCGTGCTGTCTAAATATCAAAAACTAGTGGGCAGTGCCAGCAAAGGTGCTGTTACCGACGGTGACTAATTTTGGTAATTTTGGGGTCAGACCCCTGGGTTAGGGCAGTAGCGGGGCCATGATCTTTCTAAACCAAGGCGACACATTGGCAATGGTGCCCATGACAGCATAACCATAGGGCATCTGCGGTGAGGCGGGAGTTTGAGATAAGCCATTTAAATCCTTGCCCGGGTTGAGGTGATGGTCAGCGTGGCGACAATTGTTAAACGACACCAGCGTCGTAATCCAATTGCTGCAGTCCCAGGTATGTTGCGGACCCACGCGTTCAAAACGACCGTCAATAAATTCGCGATGCAAGGCCCAATGTTGAATGAAGGTGATGGAGGCGTCCACCATATACATCATCAATGTTTGCACGGTTAAAAATACAACTCCTTTCCAACCGGCCCATATGAAAACAACAAGGTTGAGCAGGCCGTAAAAAAATATCGACCCATAGACCTCTGACCAGAGATTGCCGCGCGCACGCGCAATCTCCACGCCCAACTTAAACTGCTTCACCATGTTGCGCTGAGAAAATGTGGCCAAGGTGTCAGCGGGTTGTGTGTAGAGGCTGTCGCGCGGCGTACCCACCAACACATGATGGCCCGCACCATGCTCCTGGGTGTAATGGCCGAAACATACCGTGGTAAAAAACCACTTGGCCAAACGTTTATCCCAGATTACGCGGCTATGCCCCAACTCATGGCCCAGAGCGTTGCCTGAGCCGCCCGCCACATACCCTGAGCCCGCACCAGCCAAGATCACCAACCACCAAGGATAATTCGCTGCCAACAAGGCCCCTGCAATGCATTGCAGGGTGATGCCAATTAAGATGATGCGCAGCGTCCAGAAGCTCCAATAAGGAATAGGCCCTTGATAGCGGCCCACCAGGAGTTCTAACAGGGGCAGTCCAATCAAACCGATAACCAGAGGCCAGCCGGGGTGCCCGATAGCAATACATAAGGCAGGCAGCCAAGCGAAGCAGAGGGCCAGCAGGGCGCCGGCAAAAGCCACGGGGTTATAGAGGGGTACGCGAGGTTTTTCCACAGCGCTTATAATAGCAAAACTTGGGGGGTTAGCTCAGCTGGGAGAGCGTCTGGTTCGCAATCAGAAGGTCGTGAGTTCGATCCTCATACCCTCCACCATTTTATCGTTTCACCACACCTCACAACACGGCAAAGTGGCTGACTTCAACAGCGCCGGAAGTAGCATTGGCCCCTACATAAGGGCAGGGAAAGGCACTGAACCCTTAAAAATCCTGCCTCAAATTGAGAAATTCAGCTTCGATTAAAAAATGGACCCCTGAAATTAATTAAATTGTCGACGAGTTTTTCAACACAATTTGCCCGGCGCGGTCAGCTGAGCTGGCAGACACTGCTTATTATTTTGCACCTCGAAGCTCAATATCTATTTCATCAAAAAGCACAGCCTCCCAGTCAGTAGGGGCATTTAGAACATACATTTTTGGTTTGCTGGTAATCTCTAGAACTGTGCTATTGGACGGTATCGGTTTGGCGGCAACTGTAATGTTTTCACCCAAACTCCAAATGCTAATACCATGTGAAAGAATCAACCTACCATTTTCTTTGTCATTCTCAATGACTTTAAGGCCATTGTTTTTCGCAACCGCGATAGTCGCGTTGTACACAGACTCATACTCATAGGGGTAGGTATGGCTTGCACCTGCTACCTCTTTGTTATCTTTTTTGTCTGATTTGACCCACCCTGAAACAGTATCTGCAGCGGAATCATAGGCTGAATTGAGGGTTGAACAGCCAGCACAAGTCAGGATTGTGGTTATCAGCACGGAATGGGTAATAGACCGAAAATTGAGTTTCATTGTTAACCTTTAAAGTATTTTGGCCTCGACCAATTGTTCATTTTGAATAAGGGTTCTCGGCATTCTATCTCCCGGCTGTCTTTTGAGGAAATTCTTGAAGGGTATCTGCTGACCGATTTGACCCACGGCCGCTACGACTGCGACCTATGGGGTTTTCGCTTATGCAACCGGCACACCACCTGTCACCCAACACAACGCGGGGTTCCGGCTATTGAGTGTTATGGGCAGGGCGGAGTGTTGCCATGAGCGATTGGCTAGGATCAGGACGCGTTTTCCGAACAGCGGTTCCTGCGCGTTGCGCGGCGGACGGTGCATCACACCGGGTTCAACCTCAGAACTAAAAAGCGTAAAGACCTAAATTCACCTGGCAATCCTAAAACCTTTATATTTCCGCTTGACGGATTCTCTATTACGGAATATCATTCACCATGATCCATTCGTTTTCTTGTTCAGACACCGAGTCGCTTTTCCAAAGCAACCCCTCGTGCCGATTCAAGAGCATCGAGAGGGTGGCGCGACGAAAGCTGCTGCAATTGCATGCGGTAACCAAATTGGCCGGCTTGCGCGTTCCTCCGGGTAACCAGTTGGAGTTGCTTAAGGGTGATTGTAAGGGCCAACACAGCATTCGCATTAATGACCAATGGCGCATATGTTTTGTTTGGAAAGAAGATGGAGCGCACAACGTTGAAATTGTGGATTATCACTAGGAGATATCAATATGGCCAAACTACTGGATGAAATTCACCCCGGCGAAATTTTGCAGGAGGACTTTATGAAGCCCATGGGTATCACCGCCCGTCAGCTGGCCGCTGATATTGATGTGTCTCCTAGCCGCATCAGCGAAATTGTTCATGGTAACCGCCCCATTACTGCCGATACGGCATTGCGCCTTGGACTCTTTTTCTCCATGGATCCCCGCTTCTGGATTAATTTACAAACTGAGTACGATATGCGGATGGTTAAGCGCACGCTGCAAAAAGAAATTACACTTCGCATTCGCGTGTTTCAGCCGACCACCGCTTAAACATCCAAGAGCTGGGGCTGATCCCTAAAAACGGAAATTAATTTTGAAGACTAATATGAAATCTGCAGTTGTTACCGGCATTACGGGTCAGGATGGTGCCTACCTTGCGGAGTTGCTGCTTGCAAAGGGTTATAAGGTATTTGGGTCGTATCGCCGCACCAGTTCAACCAACTTCTGGCGCATCCAGGAACTGGGCATTCAATATCACCCAGAACTTAGATTGGTTGAGTACGATTTAACGGACCCAGGCTCTAGCCATCGCTTGCTGGAGTTAGCGCAACCCAACGAAGTTTACAACTTGGCGGCGCAGAGTTTTGTTGCGGCCTCATTTGACCAACCCGTTGCCACCTCGTTGATTACCGGGTTGGGCCCTGTCCATTTGCTTGAATCTATTCGTCACATGGATCGGAGTATTCGATTTTATCAGGCCTCTACATCTGAAATGTTTGGCAAGGTGCAAGCGGTTCCCCAAAATGAGCAAACCCCCTTCTATCCGCGTAGCCCCTATGGTGCGGCTAAGCTCTATGCGCACTGGATGACGGTTAATTATCGCGAAAGTTATGACATATTTGCATCCAGTGGAATCCTGTTCAACCACGAAAGCCCGCTGCGCGGGCTTGAATTCGTAACCCGAAAAATTACCGACGCAGTAGCCAAAATAAAACTGGGCAAACTCGATTTCCTGGAGCTGGGCAATTTGAATGCCAAACGTGACTGGGGTTATGCCAAGGATTATGTGGAAGGTATGTGGCGCATACTGCAGGCGGATAAACCCGACACCTTCGTGTTAGCCACCAACAGAACCGAAACCGTAAGAGATTTTGTTACCATGGCATTTAAATCTGTAGGAATAGCTCTCGAGTGGCGCGGCAAAAATGAAGATGAGCAAGGCATTTGCGCTAAGACGGGCGCTGTGCTGCTTAAGGTTAATCGTAGGTTTTATCGCCCCGCAGAAGTTGATCTGTTGATTGGGGATGCCGGAAAAGCCAAAGATGTATTGGGTTGGAAGGCCTCTACAACACTGGAAAACATTTGCGGATTAATGGTAGAAGCTGACTTGCGACGCAATGCCCAAGGCTGGTCGTTTTAGGCATGCGCATTTTGCTCACGGGCGCCGATGGTTTTACGGGGAAGCACTTTAGTCAGGAGGCCATGGCCGCGGGGCATGAGGTACTGCCGTTTTCAGGTGACATTACCGACTTCACAGGGGTCAATGAGGCGGTGCATGTGAGTGCTCCTACCCATGTGCTGCACCTCGCGGGCATCAGCGCAGTGCACCACAGAGACGAGAATGCCTTCTATACGGTTAATTTGTTCGGTACGCTCAATTTGCTAAAAGCGTTGACTTTGTTGCCCCGTCGGCCATTCTCCGTGGTGCTGGCCAGCAGTGCCACGGTGTATGGCAATGTGACCCATTCACCCATCAGCGAGTCTGAGCCCGCGCAGCCGGTGAATCATTACGCAATGAGCAAGCTCGCCATGGAGATGATGGCCAAAACTTACGCCGACCGGTTGCCCGTAGTCATTTCAAGACCCTTTAATTACATTGGCGTTGGACAGGAAGATCATTTTGTAATACCAAAAATTGTGCGTCACTTTGCCCAACATACAGACACCATTGAATTGGGCAACATTGATGTGGAGCGCGAATTCAATGATGTGCGCACGGTGGTCGATGCCTACATTGCGTTGCTAAATAAAGGTGTTCCGGGTGAAGTTTATAACTTATGCTCCGGCCGTCCAGTGAGCCTGACGCGTGTAATCCAAATCCTTGAAGCCATCGCAGGTTATAAAATTAAGGTTACAAAAAATTCAACCCTGGTGCGCAGCAATGAAATTAGCCGTTTGTGCGGTAACCCTGCAAAACTGGAATCGTGCATTGGCCCATTGGGGTTTGGTGCGCTAGAAGACACTCTGCGCTGGATATATGAAAGCGACAGGCAGTCATGAGGGTGCTGCTGGATGTTGATGCCATAGCTCCGCCGCTGACGGGCATTGGGCGATATGCCCTGGCTTTGGCCAGGGGACTGCAGCAAAGCCAGCGAATCGATAAAGTTGATTTTTTTACGGCAGGACGAAAAGTTGACAATATTGACAGCCTGCTTTTGAGTGACCGGCCCATGGCGAGCTTGAGGCGATGCATTCCCCCAACAAGGAGAGTTCGCCAGCTTTACCGTCTCTATAGTGATTGGAAATTCAGGACATGGACCCATGCACATAACTATGACATTTATCACTCTCCAAGCTATCGGCTAGCGCCGTTTAAAGGAAAGAGCGTGGTAACGTTCCATGATCTTTCCTTTGAACGACATCCCGGTTTCCATCCTCCTGATCGTTCACGGTTCTGGCAAGAGGAAGTACGTTCAGTGGTGAAGCGTGCAACACACATCATTGCCGACTCCGAATTTACGCGCCAGGAAATTGTTGATCTGCTCGGTGTGTCGCCGACCATGGTGACGACCATTCATCTGGGCGTGGATAACCAATTCAGGGATTACGATGAAAGTGAGTGCCTGGATGTTTTGTTGAAGCATGGCCTCAGTTACAACGCATTTTGTCTCGTCGTTGCAACCATCGAGCCCCGTAAAAATTTCGAACGCCTGTTGAGGGCGTTTGAAATGTTACCCACTGATGTCCGCAGAAGCTATCCTCTGGTCATCGCCGGGGGAGAGGGTTGGCTCAGCGCCAGCATCCATGCCGCCATCGATCAGCTGGTCCATAGGGGAGAGCTGGTCAAATTGGGTTATGTTGCGGAGGCTGATTTACCAAAACTGTATGCAGCGGCAGCGGTGTTTGTCTACCCATCCCTGTACGAAGGCTTCGGCCTGCCCGTGCTGGAAGCAATGGCCAGCGGTACGGCGGTTTTGTCGTCAAAGAGCAGTTCGATCCCGGAAGTGGCCGGAGACGCCTGCCTCCTGGTTGATCCCTATTCGGTCGAAGAGATTTCTGATGGATTGCGACAGATGCTGGACAATCCGGAAAGGCGTTCCCAATGGGCTCAGGCCGGCCTTGTGAGAGCCGGGGAATTCACCTGGCAGAAATGCGTGGATCAGACCATCGACGTCTATGAAAAATTGACCACCTGACAGCGGGGGTTGAACCCGGGACTTAAAGATATCTTCGTGCGCCGCTTCCCAGAAAACTGATATTTACCGAGTCGTAATGAAGGTCCCGAGCGAACTGGGTATAGCGACCGCGAAACAGCACATCGAACCGTTTTCCAAGAATGTCGAAAATGTGCATCCAAAAGCCATCAAAACCGATTCCTTCACTGACCTTGTTTGAGCCTGCGAGACATAGCATGCGGACGATGTCATTTCCTCTCATGTCCAACCAGTTTGCGTTTTCAATTTGAATCGCGGGGTCATTCCTGCCCCCCGCCAGAATAATGGTGGCTCCATTCCCCCGAGATCTTTCAATGGCGGCCGATATCAGGGCTCGCTGTTTGGTTCGCAGGAAATCCCTGAAGCGGCCGCTGCCCAGATAGGGGGCAAGCCAAATACAATGTTCGGGAAGGTCGGCATCGTACTTCGCCGCGTCATGTTTGATGCGTTTTTTAATATCTTGTGACCATGCAGCCGTCAGCGTTGATATGTCTTCAGGCGGCCATTCGGTGACCTCTGCAAAACGAAGGAAGGCATTTGCCAGAAATTCCGGGAAGGGCTGATGTGTTGGCGCGCTTACCAGCCCCAGTCCAATAATCGTGAAATCGGGCGGGTAGATGGCACGGGACAGCAAATAGGGTGTGGTGATCACCATTCCCCGGCCGCCTCCCTGCTCCCGCACAAGCCACGGCGGGGCCTCCATCAACGTTATTTTGTAGTTTGCAATGGGTAATAAAAATTCCAGGATGGCTTTATGGGAACCGGTGGCCAGACAGACAACCTGAAAATTCCTGGAGAGGCAGATCAGGAGCGGGACAAAGAATAGCAAATCGCCAAAATGGGTGTAGCGGAAATCCCTGAAATCAAAGAAGACGGGATCGCCATGTGCCAACTTGAAGCCGGGTTGATCAGTAAGTGAGTAAACACCATTGGCCACTTCGTATCGAGAAACAATATATCTTCTCAGCAACGAATTAAACGGGTTGTTTCGCATTGTGTCTTCACCCCTCGGCGGTATTGTGCCACCTAGTTCAATAAATGATCTTCACTGACTTGTTCTCAAGTTAGGATGCCAATTTGCGATTGCCTGCATGCGCTCATTAACCAACTCGCCGACTACTTCAGGATCTAATTGTCGACGGATATCACGTGCAGCCTGCAGGCCTAGGCGAATACGCAATTCTGGTTGGTCAAGCAATTGAGATATGCTTGACGCGGCATGGTCTATGTCCGCCTCAGCCCAAACGGGACCTGCCGGGTAAGCTCCGATCGATTCAGCCAGTGGTTTTAATGTGTATTTGACTGGCATGGAATTTTCAGGGGTCATGAAGTCCATGTTAGCTGACCAGCCGGTCGCCACCACTGGTTTTCCAAGAAACATCATTTCAGCAATCACTAATCCAAAACCCTCGGCCCGATGCAACGAGACAAGAATGTCGCAGCAAGATTGCAAGTCCCAAGTTTGCTGGCGAGTCAAGAATTGGTCAATTATGATGACGGAAGGTAAGCCAGCTAAGTGAGTTCGCAATTCAAGCGACTCGTCGGTGTGATAATGAGCATTGATCGTCTTCACTACAAGAACAGTATCGTCGCGCCCCTGTGTTGCCTTGCAAAAGGCTGCAATGGCTGCCTGTGGATTTTTTCGGTACTGATATGAATGAAAGTCATACATCATCAGGACCAATAACTTATCGGGCGGCAAGCCAAATTGGCTACGCTGTACGCTCGGTGTCGGAGTGATGCTTAATGCGTGAGGGATTATCACTACTGGTACCGGTGACATTGTCGCGACGGCGTTGCGAACAAAAGACGAAGGCACCCAAATTTCGTTCAAATGCCTAAAAGCAGGAAGATGGGACGGGGGTAATTTAGGTTGTTCCCAGTGCCAAAAGCCTATCTTATAAGAACTTTCTAGTCCTTTCTGTTTCAGGTAATCAATGGTGCTTTGAGTCTGATCAGCATTGACATACAGCAAGTCGATCGCAAATCGATGATTACTAGCGTTAGTGTAGGCTTGCATATCGCGCTGCAAATTTGATGATTGAAAACCAACGTCTACCACCGAGTATGGGATGCCGATGGCACTACACGCTCGCGCCAACGCCCGCACCGCCTCACCAATTCCTAGTTCGGCAGCAATATATCCGACTAGATTGATACCTACAGTCGTTTTCATGCCAGAAGACGACGGGCTCGGGAAATGAAATTCATTGATAGTGGTGGCTGGGGGATTTTGTGATCTTTTAAAGCTCTCATGGATTCTGGATGGCGCGACGCGTGGTATAGCAGCATCCAGCATTTGCCAAATCGGCCACAGAATCAACCGAAGTATCCAACCCGGATGTTGCCTGGCTTCTGCAGACCGACCTACACCAAAAGCAATAAGTAAATAAAATGGGAAACTTCTAGCTTTTTCTCGGTATTTGTTCAAAGTGACAGTACCGGCATTGCGCCCTAAAAAAAATAAAAAAAGGCCGTCTAAGCGAGATGTCCCAACATCGCTTGAAGTATTCTCAAAGTGTTTAGAGTGGTGGAATGGCTGGCTACCCAAGGTTCGTCGTAATTCTGCGCTGAGACGATAGTCGGTACGCATATCCGGAGTAATTTGTACGCCGTCGTTAAATTTGGCATACCCATAAGGCAAGCTACTATATTTTTCTAATCCATTCTTCACGAGGTCGGTGCAATATTGCATTATCAAATTTTTAACAGCTGGTTCAACCGTGTTCAAAGTGTACCGGTCTTGGTACTTGGACAGCTTGTAAGGGTTTTGAGGATTGATACCGCTGAAGTGGAAAAAAACTAAGCGATCGCCATTGACGTCCCACTGCTCCTCAGCCAATGAGATGTGGCGCTGGGCAAGATTCCAATATGCGACGTTATATCCTTGATGGCGTAGAATCTCGACATTATCAAATAAAGCCGGTACCAGATCAATCCAGCTTTGGTCGACAAAAATGCCGTTGTAAAAATCGACTACACAGTCACGTTCTAGTTTTCCTTGCCACCAATTCAAAAACTTTCTTGTGGTTTCTTGATTGCTCACTGCGCAAAAGCCCAGGTTATAGGTTCCGGCTATGCGAATTGAAAGTTCATTAGGATTGCGATCATCAGTGATTGGTGCCAGCAAGTGTGGGGTGAGTACCACACTCGCGCCATGATGAAGTAATTCAAGTACTTCCTTAAGAGGCTGAAAGAGATAGACGTCTGGATCGATGTAAATCACTTGTTCGTGACCACGTTCGAGTAAGTACTGCATTGCCCAGGGTTTGACAGCAGTATTGAGTTCGAGAATCGTGTACTGGAACATAAAATCGTCGCCAAACGGTAGCTTAATCTGAGAAAGCGAAATCGCTTCAAACTCTTCTGCTAATTCACCGCTTGGCGTTGGATCAATATCGACTATTACGCAATATCGATGTGCATCCGGATGTTGTTTCGCTACGCTTTGCATCAGTGTGCGGGCAAAGTGTAGGTAGTTATTCGAGACTATGGTTACTATAGCAGGCGTGTACATTGATTGGCCTTGTGGTAGTCAGTCTTTTGGATGACATGCAACAACTGTTGCGCGCTTTCTGCCCAGGTTAGCCAATGGATTTCTGCGGATAATGGCGCCTGGTTGGTTTCGTGCTTCTTCAGCCAATCTTTGATAACTTCAGCCAGGTCGTCCGGTGAGGGCGTGTCAAAGTAGGATGCATGATTCCCGGCAACTTCCCTGAATATGGGGATATCCCGAGCAATGATCGGCAGGTAATGCCGCGCGGCCTCGACAATCGGGATGCCAAATCCTTCCGCCTCGCTGGCGGCGATAAGGCAGGTGCAGAGATTGTAGAGTTTCTCAAGATAGCCGTCCGTGATGTTTTCAAGCCAAAACAGCCGATGGTTGCGCTCAGGATGATAACGTAAAGAACGGATTACTGACTCGTCGGCAATCCAGCCCTGCTTGCCCACGATGAGCAGATTTACCGTCACCCCCTGCTCCCATAAGCGCTCGAATGCCTTCAGCGTTTGAATCTGCCCTTTTCGAGGCTCGATGGTGCCCACCGAAAGAAAGCTCGGGGTGGTAATGATGTGTTCCAGGATTTGTTGGCCATTTTCCGGCATTCCCTGTAATGGGGCGTCGCTGTCGAATTCAGCGCCAAGGTGAATAAAGCAAACTTTTTCCGAGGCATGGACCAGGCTATGATGGTTGAGCCAGGTTTTGACATCGGTTGCCGTTGTTTGCGAGATGCAGATCAGACTGTCGGTCCAGCCGGCAATTCGGGTGAGCCATGCCTCAAACAGGTGCGCAATCCAGGGCTGTGTATGGTTAGGATCGCACAGGGGGATGATGTCGTACACCACAAAGTGTATTGAAACCCCGGCAGCTTTCCAGGCATCCAGGATGCTGTCGATTTGCGGAATGAGATGAACACCCAGATCGAGGCCTAAGAACAGGTCGCCAGGACTTACCTGCACTGCGGTCTCATCGGAGTGAAGGGGGGCTACATCCAACGGCGGATTGAATTTATGGGTGTAGTGAAAGGGTGCGCCGCGAATGGAATAAATCGGCGTGATCCGGAAATCCTCAGGAGGATTCTTGAACAATTCGGCTAGAATATTGCGAACCGTTCTCTGGATTCCGGTTCGCTGGTCCCTGAAATAGAGTTCCGAGACGTCTACCAGGAATTGCCGCGGTTTTGCGCTTGTTCCGGGTGAGGCATCGATGGGCCTAGGGCCTGGGAGGATTGGCGCATCCATAGGCTGTGTCAGGGCAGTAATTTCGCAAGACATTTTCCGGTCATGGCGGAGCCCATGGATCATGTCTTGCAGGCGGCGCGAAATCTGGGTCACATCATTGCTCCTCAACCAGAGCTTCTGGCGCTCCATAAGCTCGGAGGTTGCAACGGGGTCCGAGAGTAGTTGATGAACAGCCAGCACGATGTCCTTGGTTGTAATGCCGCCCATACGCGTTGTGGATTCACAGAGCTCGTCAAAAATGCCCAACGGGCTCACCAAAACAGGCCTGCCTGCGGAAATGCCTACTCGCACGGCGCCGCTGGCGCTTTCCTCGGTGTTCTTGTACGGAAAAATGATGAAATCCGCTGCGGCCAGGTAGCGAATGCATTCTTCCAGCGGATGATAATCATTGATCCAGGTAATCCGTTCACTCACCCCCAAGTTCTGCGCCAGTTGCCGGCAATCTGCTAGCGCATCCTGGCTGCGCTGGTCGAGAATGGCGTTGATGGCCAGCAGGCGGACATTTTTATTGGTTAGCTTGGAGAGCGGGCTGATGCACTGGATCAGGGTATCCACACCTTTGTGGGGAAGTAGGAATCCAAAATTGGCAATCACCAGGTCATCGTCGGCGAGACCTAGCTTTTGCCGGATATCCCGATTGTCCAGCGGCAGGGTCGGCAGAACAACGCCCAGAGGAAGGAGCGTCACATTGTCCACGAGGCCCAATGAGGCCAGATTGTTCATGTCTTCCACCGAGTGAACCATAAGGCGATCGAGGGATTGAAGGGCGGTAATGGCGGCTGGCGCATGGCGCAAACGGGTCAACATGGGTTGGGTTGCATGCAGTTCGAGAATAACGACCTTGCCGGATTGGCAAAAGCCTTCCAGCGAATGATAAATTTCATAAGTCCCAAGATCGTAAAATCCGGGGTGGTGTTCAATGTAGAGGACATCGCAGGCCTCTTGTTCAATCAAACCCAGAGTCGATGCGAGGGAGCCGGTTTTTCCGATTTCCCAGGTGGGTCGATAGAGCGACTGCCCCGGATCGTCCGGCGTGCGGCTGTCGCAGTAGATTTGAATGGTGAATTGCTCAGGCGGAAAGTTTCCGAAAAGATGCTTGCTGTGCTCGGCCAGTCCGCAGGCGGTCTGCCATGGGCTGATCAGTGCCACACGCAAGGGCTCGACAGTGACGGACGTCGGATTGTCATCCAGCCATCGGGACGCTTTCAGAATGGCTTTTCCACCGTTTTCCCAGGAATAGGTTTCACGCACCTGGCGCAAACCTTCCGCGCGACGCGCAGCAAGCGCGGTGCTGTCCGCCAATATTTCGAAGTGCAATTTCTTCAGGAGGGCGCTCAGTTGGTCTGTTTCCGGTTCAACCCAACAGGAATGGGTAGTTTTCAGGTGGCTGGCGGAGCGGCTGAAGTGAAACGGGATCAGGCTTGCGGTGCCGGGTGAACAAAATTCCATGTGGCCGCCAAAACCGGTCACGATGACCGGCAGGCCCATGGCCATCGCTTCGGCAGCCGGGAGATTGAAGCCCTCGCCCTTGCTGGGCAGCACCAGTACCTGTGCGCTGTGGTAGAGCGCCAGCAGACCGGCATCATCCAGCGGTGATTCGTCCACAATAATGGAATGGTCTGGGTGGTCCCGGGTCAGTTCGGCAATTTGCTGGTGGATCCGGTTATGGGGATTGGGAAAGGTCTTGATATAAAGCTCGGTTTCACGATTGCATTTGAAGGCGGCCCAGTAGGCATTCAGCAGGGCGTCAACACCCTTGCGGTCAAAGGCGGAGGACAGGTGCAGAAACCGGAATCGCTTGCCCGGCTGGGGCGTTACCGATTCGATCGGTGTAACCCCGCCGCCGACCAGATGGTCGACCCCCATGGGAATGACGAACAGGGGGAGCATGCAGCCCGAGTTGCGCAACGCGTTTTTGACAAAGGTGCTGGCTACCAGGGCCGCGCTGAAGTCCCGGTTGATGGTTCGGATGAAGCCCTCTGGAACTTCGGTTTCCTCCCAGAAGAACAAAATGAACTTCTGTCTGGCCGGTTCCGAATCAGAAATTAGCGGGTAGTGATGAACGATTGAAATGGTTTCGGCAAGTCTACGGGCATCAATTTGACGCGCCATCATGACTTCCAGCGGGATACGGACATTTTCCGGAAGGTGGTTGAATTCTTCAACGGGGTGGCCGTTGTGGGGGCGCAGGCATAGGTGACTCTGGGTGAGTTTATCGAGGGCCATGGCAAGTCCGCGATTGACGATGGCCAGGCTGTAATGCCCTTCGATGTGCCCCGTCAACCGGAACCAGGGCAATTCGACCGCTTGGGGCAGCCCCGGAGGGGGCGGGGGTGCTGTCAGGGATCGGACTTCAGATTTTTTTTTTACGGGCCTCTCTGAGTGGCGTTCACACAGCCTGCGCCGCAATTGGTGAATATTTTCTGTAAGCCAGCGCAGAAAAGCCGTTACTCGCCAGGAATTGCTGGCATAGACGGCCTGCAGGTCGTTGTTCAACCGGTGAATCTCCAAATCCAGTTGCTGGATTCTGGCATTGGCCTGTCTGACTTTGGCCTCGGCTTCCTGGGTTTTGGCGTCCACTTCCCGCACGGCGACTTCGTTTTTCTGAATCAATTCCAGCGCACGGACATGACTGAGCCGAATGAAGTCATCAAATACATTGGGGGGGACGGACAGTGCGTCTATGAGTTCCGCATGCTCCCTTGCCACATAGAAGCGGTTGAGGCCGTCGAAGTAGGCAAACTGATATTGGTTGTCCAACAGGATTGCTTCCCACTGTTCGTAATGGGTCAGGGTGCTGTTGAGATGGGTTGCCTCGACCACCAGAATCCAGGGGCGCCAACGGGTGAAATCCATGCCACGCAGCACTTCCGATTCGAAGCCTTCCACATCCACTTTAATGAAATGGATTTCCGCCGGGGCAAATTTGTCGCAGATGCCGGCCAAGCTCAGAACGGGAACAGGATGGCGGGTCACCGCCAATCCTTGTTTCCGGTAATCGTCGGCAATGCCCTTGTCCAGAGTGGTCCAACCGCTAATGCCCTGGACTTCGAATAAGTTGAGTTGGCCATCTTGCGCACCGGCAGCCAGGTTAAGATTGGTGTCGAGGGGACGCTGCTGTTCCAGCAACAGGTGGCATTGGAGCAGGGGTTCAATGTTAATTCCGCGCCATCCCCGGTCATAAAACGCCTTGGTGACTGAATCTTCCTCGGGGTGGTTGGCGCCCACATCGATGTAGAAACCCCGGGGGATGTGCTTCAGCGCCCGCCAGAGCATTACATCCTCAAAGTTTTGTGCGTAGGAAATAAAGGTCATGCGCGTTCGATGGCGATGGAGGGGTCCAGCCAGGCACAACCCTCGAAATAGTCGTGGCGCAGATTGGTGACGGAAAATACCAGAGCCAAGTCTTTCCATTCGTAGTTTTCGTCCAGATGGGTGTCTGAATTGACCAATGCCGTCGAGATGGAATAACTTCCCGGGCCCAAATTCATGGGGAAGGAAAAGTGGTAGGTGACTTCCTCGTCGGGCAACATATTCGCCAGGGGCAGACCCTTGATGTGCGTGTTGGTGCCGAAGATGGGCTGGCCCAGGCGGTCCTTGATCAGGTATCCCAGCACCAGGCAGGGGATGGCCTCGTGGATGGCCACCTTGATTTGGAGCGTCGCCGGGTTTCCTACCTCAATATGCTCAACGGGTTGATTGTCATCGTTGAGCAGGGCGATGGCCAGCACGGATGCGTTGCCCGAACCCGAGATGGTCTGGGTCCGTCCGCCTTCCAGCGTTTGCAGGCGAACCTTCTGATGCTCACGCTTGGCCAGCATGGCGTTGTAGTAATCCATGACGGAATCGGGGGAGCCCTCCATGGCCAGTGCGCCATCATTCAGCAGAATGGCGCGATCGCATAGGGCCTGAATGGCGCTTTTATCATGGGAAACGATCAGCAGGGTGGTTCCTTGCTTGCGAAATTCCCGGATGCGCTCAAAACTCTTATGCTGGAAATAGGCGTCTCCCACGGACAAGGCTTCATCCACGATCAACACATCCGGGCGCCTTGCCGTCGCCACGCTAAAAGCCAGCCGCATCTGCATGCCGCTGGAATACACCCGCACCGGCTGATCAATGTATTCACCAATTTCGGCAAACGCTTCAATGCTGGGCATTAGGTCAATAATTTCGGGTTCCGATAAGCCCATTAATTGGCCGGCCATGAGCACATTTTGCCGGCCGGTAAATTCTGCATGAAACCCCAAACCCAGTTCCAGTAGAGCAGCCACCCTTCCGGTGATGGCGCAGGTGCCGGTGGTGGCCTGAGTGGTGCCTACAATAAGTTTGAGCAAAGTGCTTTTGCCAGCGCCGTTAATGCCAATAATGCCAACCGCATCGCCGGGGGCCACTTCAAAATTAACGTCTCTCAACACCCAAGTCAGTTGGTGTTGTGGTCCTAAAAATGGAAACATCCACTCGCGCAAGCGGGAGGTTCGGGTGGGGTAATGTTTGTAAGCTTTCCCCAAATTTTGCACACGAATCCAGCCCATTACAGTTCGTCCACCATTTCTCCAGAGTGCTTGCGGAACAGGTTAAGACCAAGCAAGCAAAGAAGTGCGCCAATGAGCAGCGGAAATAGGAGAGTACCCCAGTGAGGCGGTTGGTTTAGTATGAAAATATTATGAAAGGCGGCCATTAAGGTGGTCAGAGGGTTAAGCCACAGTAGTGCGCGCACATGCTCGGGCAGTATGTCCACGGGGTATACGATGGGGGTTAGCCAAAACCAAAATTGAAGAAAAATTGCAAAAAACTGACCCACATCCCTGAAAAAAACATGCAGCACCCCCAGCGTCACCCCAAGGCCAATGGCAAACACAATCAGCACGAACAGAACAGGAAAGAGTGCCAAATAAACCAAGCCCGGAAAGTTTCCCGAAAGAACGAGAAACGCTGTGAACACTAAAAATATAATGGCGAAATTAATCAGCGCAGTGAAGATGACTACCACAGGCAAACAGATGCGGGGAAAATTAACTTTTTTTAAGAGGTTGGCGTTTTCTAAAAAAACCACCTGAGCGCGCGTGGTTATTTCCGCAAACAGCCCCCAGGTTAAAACGCCGGCGCATAAATAAATACTATAGGCAAAGGGGGAATCGGCACCTGCGAGACGAGAGTGCATCACCTGTGCAAAGATAACCGTGTAGACCACAATCATGGCCAGCGGATTGAGAACGGCCCAAGTGGCCCCCAATACCGAGTTTTGGTAGCGTGACTGAAACTCGCGACGCACACTGCTCAGAATGAAGCCCCGATAATTCAGGACATCCTTGAGCTTTCCGGAAACCATTTTCATGGGTTATGCAGTAACTGTTGCAACGCTTCGGGTTTAACAATAACCAGGTGATGCGCCTCTTTTTGGATGATGCCCATTTTTGCCAGCAGTTGCAGGGAACGCGTCACGGTTTCCCGGCTGGTATTGATCATGCTGGCAATTTCCTGGTGGGTCGGCATATTTTCAATGATATTTCGATTACCGTCGGATTTGTCCTTGATTTGGGCAACAAAGCTGAACACCCGTTTGGAGGTATTCTGGATGCTGAGCAATGCCCTCTGTTCGGCATCGTGCTGGATGCGCGTAGCCAGATGCTTGAGCATCAGGCGCGCCACCGGGGGGGAATGCATGAAAAGATGGAGGGCGTGGGCGGCAGGCAAAAAGGCCACCAGAGTCTCGCTCAATGCAATCACCGAGGCTGAACGAACAGTAGTATTGATGATTGAGAGTTCACCGAAGAATTCACCCGCCGTCATGATCCGGTAGCCCAGGGTTCGTCCATCGTTGGTGATGTCTACCGCCTGAATCTGGCCGCTTAGCAGAAAAAGGAGGCTATCGGCCGTGCTTCCTTTTTGAAGGATCACGTTGCCTCGGCTATATAGGCGAACCCGTAAGCTTTCCTTAACTTTTTCAACTTCGGAATCGGATAATTCCGAGAAAAACGGGATCTTGCGGATATTGACGGTAATATCCAGTTTTTTGGTGGCGTTTGGTTGAGCCTGGGGCTCTACTTGCGGAATGGGGAGTTTCATCGGTTGTCAGTATGCATTGCTGAATAATTCGCAGCCCAGGTAAACCGCTAGTATACCGGCGATGTTGGACATCACATCATGCCAGCAAAATCGGCGCCCCGGAACCAGGTTCTGAATGAGTTCCACCGTCCAGCCCGCCAACGCCAGGGCAATGGCCCAATATAACAATGTTGTGGAGTCGAAGGTTATTTGCCAGGCCAGCCCGGTGAGTAGTGCATAGGCACAAAAGTGCATAATTTTATCGTTGGGCAAACGCTGCATCCAGCGTGCGGGGGCCAGGGAACCCGCCAAAATCAGCAATGAGACCGCAATGAAAAGAGCCCATTTACTCATAGTCCAGTTTGCCACTCCCAATTCAATTGCACTTGCTGGCTGTCGTAATTAAAGATGGGGATGTTTCCATCGTTTTTAACCGAGCGCCATTCCAGACGAAGCGCCTGCTGTTTTGTTAGGGGCAACACCAGCGCGCCGCGCAGCAGTTGTATTTGTTGTTGGCGAATCTGATCAATCAAACCCGGCGTGTAGGGGTTGGCGCTGTTCCAGGTTTGCACGTTCCAACCCAGTTCACCTAGGGTATTGGCCCACAGTGGCCTGCGTCCACTAATGCCGCCCAACCATCCCTGACGGTTGCCGCCGGGCCGACCTCCTGTTGCGGGGTCGAAGAGGTAAGCCAAATTGGTTTGAATGGTGGCGCCACCTTCTTCAAAAATTAATTGGCTGCGCAGCCCGTAGGTGTTCGAATCAAAGCTGGAAATGGTGTTGTAGTGGTTGTGGGTAATATCGGTCATGAAGCTCAGCGACAGGCGCTCGTTGAGTGGACGCGTCATTTTTTCTTGAATCTGCGACATTTCTTGATAAAGAGCGTCGCCCAAGCGATAGGCCGCAAGGGTTATTGAGGTGTCCATTTTCCAGTTGTTGTAGCGCCAAGGAAAATCGAACCCCGTTAATAAGGAGGCAATGTTGTATTGAGTGGCGGAGTCGTCGTTAACGGTTTGAAGCTGCACCAGGCCCACCACACCGTTGGGGGTGAGGGTGCTGGAGTAGGCGGTGGAAAATGCGGTGTAGTTGTCCCTGATTTTTAAATATTGGGGCAACAACTGAAGTTGCAACAGGTTAATGCCGCTGCCCAGAATAAAGTTAGGACTGCTCGGGCCTTGGTTGATATTGCTGCTATTGCCACGCCCCAACAGCATGGAGAGATGCCCCTGGGGATGCCATTTTGGGCATTCCATGGCGCGTACTTTTTGAATCACTTCTTGAATGGCCTGAGGGGGCTTAAAGCGTTGTTCTATTTCATCGAGCAAGTGGATGGATTCATCCTTGTTGCCCAATTGGCATTGCAAAATGGCGGAATCCAACCAAGCGCCCGCATGCTGCGGCAGTTGCGCAATGGTTTTTTTTAGTTCTTGAGCGGCATCTGTGTTGCGCTCGTCTTGAATGGACTGCAGCGCGTTGAGGTAAGTGGTGTTGGGGTCGGCATCGGCGCCAAAAGTCAACGTGGGAATGAGTAGCGCCAGGGCCAGAAAAACGTTCATGGGGCAGTACTTGAATCGAAGGTGTAGACGTTTTCGGGTTTTTCCATGCCACGCAGTACGAACTCACCCAAAAATGCTAAGCGATGTTGCTTGGAAAAACGAGCGGTCTGGTTTCCGATGATGACATCAAAGGGCAGCTCGCGCGCCAAATGCTCCAAGCGTGAAGCAATATTGACGCATTCACCCACGGCCGTATAGATGCTTCGAGCGGAAGACCCAAAATCACCGGTAATGGCCAGGCCGCTTTCAATGCCAATGCGAACGCGGAGCGGAGCTTGACCACTCAGCTCGAGCTCAGTACTGATGCGCTGTATTTCTTCAAGAATAACTTTTGCTGCACTAAGTGCCTGGTCAGCATGGTTGCCTGTGGGCAACGGTGCGCCCCAGAATGCCACCAGACCGTCACCCGTGTGACGATCCAGCGTACCACCATGATCCAGAACGGGCCGGGTCAGGCAATCCAGATAGACCCGTGTCAGATGCGCGGCATCGTCAATGGGCATGAATTCAATGCGCCTTGAATAGCCCTCCATATCGGCAATCAGAACGGTAATGGGTTGCCTTTTGGGCACCAGCGGGTTTTCAAAATCGTTCTTCAGCAGTTCATTGACCACCGGTTCGGAGACATATTGCAGAAGTGTGTTCAGCAGCTTTCTCGATCGGCGCTGGCTGACACGCCAATCGAAAGGAATTGCCGTTCCCACCAGAAACATGATCCCAATCAGGGGGGCGCTCACCGCAAGACGGTCATCGTGCAGGCTGATGAAATAGGCGAGCATAAGCCAGAGCATTGTCGAGGCAAACAGGAATATCAGGTTGGACCAGGCCGTGAGGCGGGGAAGGGTGTAGAGCGCAGCCAGTGCCACCAGGGCGGTGAAGGCGACGGCCAACAGGGCTCCGGGCCAATGGGCGGAATGCAGGCCGGCTTGCTGATCCAGCAGTGCCGAGAGCTGCTCAGCATGGACCATCATGCCGGCGGTGGACGTATCCAGCGGCGTGGGAACACGGTCCGTGATGCCCAGTGAGGATGATCCCAGAATGACCAGTTGTCCTTCCAGCATCTGGGGGTCTAACGAAAGGTTCAAGATCCGCTGGGCGGGGATAACAGTGTAGGCTGAAAATTGCCGTGCAAACGGAACGCGTGCCAAACCACGATCCAGGGTTCCTTCAATGGCCCGATGTGATAGCGGTGGCTGGGTGCAACAATTGACGAGCGCCAGTGAAAGCGAGGGGTAGGTGAGGCCTTCATATTGGGTGAGCAGGGGCAAATGGCGCAGCAGGCCATCCTGGTCCGGAAGGTATCCTATATTGCCGGCCCAGGGTACCATCCCCAGCCCGGCGTGATTGGCGATGTAGCCGCTGGCCATGAGGGCTGAAATGGGCGCCGCGGCGCCCACCCCGCCAGCCAGATAACCAACGCGCAAGGGGGCGATTCTTTTTTCATAATCCAGCACCTGCCCCAGTACCAGCGGACCCTGTTGGGCCAGCATGGCCAGCCGTTGGTCGCCTGCTGCGTCGCCTGCTTCCGGCAGCACCATGTCCAATGCGATGCCGCGAGCGCCGTAATGTCCCAGGAGGTCTTCAATGAGGTCGGCAATCCGCGCTCTGGGCCAGGGCCAGGCACCAACGGCCTTAATACTGGATTCATCAATGTCAACCAGAACGAAACGAGTTTCGGCGCGGTCCTGCGCCTGCAGGCGGGTGAACTGGTCGCGCAGCCATGCGTCTCCCCAGCCGGAATCCAGTGGCCTTGCCTGAAACTGCAGGCCTGCCGTTATTAGGACCGCAGTTAGTACGATGATGAAGCGCAGGGCAGCAATCTTGGACAAGAGGTGGTTTATTGATTTTGGTGGCATTGGCGACAGTTTAGCCGATGGCTTGGGCATCGGCTACAATTAAACCCACTCATGCTGTATTATCGGCAGTGACGACCGGCGGTTATGTTGTGTTGGAGGTGTGCCCTTGTTTTTCATCATTGCCAGATTCCTGCTCCTCCTGTACGTCGGCTTTTGGGCGAGTCTCGTCCTGGCCGGGGAGGCCGGTACTGTAGTCTTTGCCACCGGGTCTGCGCACAATGGCAAGTCGCCCATTGCCGTGGGAGACTGGGTGAATGAGGGGGATGAGATCCGCACGGGTGGCGATGGATATCTTTATCTGAAAACCATTGATAATGGTTTTCTGGTGTTGAGACCCAACAGCAGGGCGCGAATCGTGGCCTTTCATGTGGACCGGGAGCATCCCCAGAACACGCGCATCAAATTTGAGTTGCTGGCTGGGGTGGCGCGGAGCATTTCGGGCGAAGCCGCCCGGCAATCCCGTGAAAACTTTAGGTTTAATACCCCCGTTGCCGCCATTGGCATCCGTGGCACAGACTTCACGGTGTTTACCGACCAGGAGATCTCCAGGGTCTCGGTGGTGGCAGGCGGGGTGGTGGTGAGCGGTTTTACCGAGGCCTGCGCCCCGGCCGGGATGGGTCCATGCCAGGGAGCAACGGTCAGGGAGCTTTTCGAACGAAACAGCAATCTGATGATTCAAGTCACCAGGGCACAGGTTGTTCCCAGCCTCATTAAAATAAATGAACTGGCGCCGGACCTGATCAGCCCACCCCGCGGCGATGAGCCCGCATCAAAAAAAACCAGTAAAATCAACGGACTTTCTGTTCCGAACGATACCACAGCCGTCATCTATCCAAACAACAGCCTCGTCAATACCGTGGATACAGCGGTCGTTACTGCCGCCGCCACTGCGGCATCGCAGACTGACATCATCTGGGGCCGTTGGCAGGTCCTGCTCAACCAGCCGGCTACCATTGACCTTACCACCCAACTGAATAACAACGGTGCGCGACTGGTCGCCATTAATTCCAATTTTGCCCTGCTGACAGACAAAAACCGGGTCTGGATTGCGCCGTCCAATATCAGCTTGGGTTTTGCCTTGCAACAAAGCGAGGCCTATGTGCTCAATACCGCATCCAACGCTGTGAACAGCGCTTCACTGCAGAACGGGGTGTTGCTGGTTAATTTTTCCACATCATCATTCAACACCAGCTTCAATGTGCTGTATGGTTCCAGCACCGCTAAATTGCAGGCATTGGGGAATGTAACTTCCACGGGTGAACTGATTGGGGCCAACCAATTCATCGCTCCCACTAACATGGTGGTGAATGGGGTTTTGAGCAACCAGAATGGCGGGTCGGCGGCCTATTTGTTTCAAAGCCGGATTGACAGTCTGCACAGTATAACGGGTGCTACCTATTGGACGGCCAAATGAAACTGTTTCATTTTTGCAACAGTGAAAAGCAGGCTTTTGTGGTTATTTCACATTAAAATTAAAAAACAACCTATTGTTTTTAAAGGATTTTAAATATAAATGAATATCAATGTGACGGTCATCACAACAATTTGATTGTTTTCTGCTTTATGATTCGTCCATAACTGATGGTAGAGTGCGAATTGCGGTACTTTTCACAAGTAAATTAATTCAGTTTTGCAAGCGATTTTTGTAATGAATGACATCAATAACGCTGTAGCGTTTTTCAAAATTTAAGAGGATTTCACAATGGCACTTACCGCCTCCCAAGTCGAGTTGCTTTATGTCGCTTTTTACAACCGCCCCGCTGATCCTGCGGGCCTAGCCTACTGGGAAAGTTCCAGTGCGACCTACGGGCAGGCTGCAAACTACTTTGGCGCTTCGCCGGAGTACACGGCAATGTTTACCGGGCTTACCAACACGCAGGTTGTGGCTCAGGTCTACGAGAACATGTTCAATCGGTTGCCTGATCCGGCCGGCCTGATCTACTGGTCGAATTTGCTGACCGCTGGCACGCTGACCTTGGGGTCGATCGCACTGGCCATTGCCGGTGGCGCACAGGGCACCGATGCAACGATACTCGCCAACAAGGTTACGGCGGCTACCGATTTCACCAACAACATCGTCACCACACCAGAAATCCTGGCCTACTCAGGCGCTGCAGCCAACCACCAAGCATCGCTGTGGCTAGACACCGTAGGCTCCTCTCCGTCAAGCCTGACGGGCGCACTGGGTACTGAAGCGGGTGTGATTGCAGCGCTCATTGCTCCCGTAATCGGCACAACCTCTACACTCACTGTTGGTACTAATTGGAATGATTTTCCTTTCGTTGCGGTTACCCCAACATTCACAACAGGCACAGCGGTTCCTGCGGGCGCGTTGACATTGAACGACAATGGTGGCGCTAACGTTGTATTGGCAATGCCTGCTGGCGCAACTGTTGCTGCTAGCCAGTTGACAATTAACGGTGCTGGTACTGACTCAATCACTGCTGACACTAGCACAGCTCCTTGGGCTACAGTTACTAATGAAACAGTTAACGGTGGATCTGCTGTTG